>Ga0209976_10000282_pt1 | contig 37725 bp, 54 predicted proteins | sample SumtaG_FD_182806 | JGI IMG/M metagenome (GOLD analysis project Ga0209976, IMG submission 182806) | Deep subsurface microbial communities from Indian Ocean to uncover new lineages of life (NeLLi) - Sumatra_00157 metaG (SPAdes) (version 2) | ecosystem: Environmental > Aquatic > Marine > Oceanic >...
GAAGAGTGTGAAGGCTGGAAAAAATTTGGAAAAAATGTTCTTTAATGCCTAATCACACATTTGACTATCGACTAGAACAGATAGAGCAACAACTAGATGAGATAGATAATCCAAATATCAATAACTTAGAGGCTAGTAATGTTTGGGAATGGGTGCAAAAGTATAGACCAAATGTTGGAGGCGAGCCTAGAAACTTTGATCTCATTCCATTCTGGAAGGAATTCTATTTGGATCCTCACATGAGAAAAGGAGCTATCTGTGGTAGGCAAGTGTACAAATCCACAACAGCCACAGACCATCTAATGTATATTCCTACTACTGGTCCATTTAAAGCAGCAGGTTATGTAGTGCATGATCCAGATTCTCTTGAAGCATTCTCCACAGAGAGAGTTAGAGAAGGAGGATTTTTAGCCAATCCACACTTAATACCATTTCTTCCGCATGGTAGGGCAAATGTAAAGACCATAAAACTAACTAACCATTCTCGAATATATTTTAGACATTCACAACACAACTATGCAAAGGTAGAGGGACTGACATTCTGGATTCTAGTAATGGATGAAGTTCAGAAACAAGACCTAACAAAATTAAGAGTGGCAATGCACACCATCCGAGCAAAGAAAGGACCACTAATCATGTTTGGTATTGGTGGAGAGGAAGGCAGCTCCTGGCATGATCTAATAACTAGAGAAGCTGAGATATACGACTGGGTGTATGATGACAAATCTGACTATGTTGACTCAGCGACTGGTAGAGTATGGGCTAATCAAGGCTGGAGAAATAAACTAAAATTCGATGAGGATGGAACAATAATCAACACCCCCGAGGAAACCTCAGACATTCTAAGAGGGACGATTCGAAAGATTCACTCTCCTACTTCGGGGGTGTCAACCTACAAGATCTATCATTTCCCTCAAGAGATATTTGCAACCATACCACTAACCATATCTGATTGTACAAAGTATAAGATGGAGATACAAGATTCAGTAGAGTATCAAGAGATTCATGAATCAGATGATTTGTTTCAAGCTCACTGTAAGGGATGGTTCTATGCAGCTAGAGGTAGACCACTCACACTAAACATGATTAGAAAGTGTTATGATAGTAAAATAGGTTTTCTCACTCCAAATGAAATCAAAGCGCTTAAAGAAAAACATGGTAATGACATGTATGTAACAGCCGGTATTGATTGGGGATCTAACAAATCCGGTAAATCATATACTGTCTTTACTGTTCTTTTATGTTTCAAAGGAAACCAATACTCACCCAAACATTTTCAATTAGCTTACCAAAAGAAATTCCTTACAGAACGTTCAGACACAGAGGAAGCCTTGGATCTAATCCCATTAATTAGTAAATACCATGTGGATAACACTGCAGCAGATTTGGGTTTTGGAAAGTCTGGTGTTAAAATATTACAAGATGGTCTGCCAGAATCAGAAATTAAAGGGTTGGGTAAAAGTAAAGTAAAAGGTGTATTTACACTAGGCAATCTAAAAGAAGAAACACACACCTATCAAATGGATGTAGACTATGATGAGAAGAAATTTGGTGTAAAGAATCCATATCTATCAGTACATAAAACAGAGCGAGTAGATGATTTAATTCAGATAATCAAATCAACCATACCAAATATTACTGATCCAACAAACAAAGAAAAGGCATCACCCAAACTAGTAATCCCACATGAGAATCCCCATGATGTAGATTCACTCGAACAGGGATTGCTAAAAATAAAGAGAGCCGATCTAGAAGATGATACACTAGGTATGAAATCAGAAGGCGACAAAAGACAAAAGCCTGAGAAACTATACGAGCACTATTGGGATGAAGTATCTGCATTAATTCATGCATTTATTGCATTTGATAATTATGATCCAGGTGCCTTCAAGTTAAGTGTAGTTAAGCGTAGAAGATAGTTATTAAGGTTAACAGTAATTATTCATAAGAGTTATTAATAAAACACTGAATTATTAATAATGTCGTGCAATGCTTAGGATACCGCTCAGGAACTAGATGTAAAAAAGTTGTTCGCACCCCTAGACATACAGGTTGTTGGGATGACTATCAATTATGCTCTAAATGCTCAAAGAATCCTCTGACAGAAGAATATCGTAAAAAACAAGATAATTTATTAAAATGCATATAATTTGCCAAAGGGCGCTTTAGTTGTGAATTGGCGAGGCATTCGAAGTAACATTGCTAAATTTATTCAACCTTCTAGTTATACTCCACCTCCAAACAAGAATCTACCATCACTATCTCTACAATCATTAAAGCACCAAATGAGCATTCCAATAAGTGAACTATCTCCTGGCATGTCTCAACCTGTATGGGGACCAGAACTATCTACAGTTGGCGCATATAGTAGAGAAGGTTATACCTCAAAAACATTTGATACTCCTGCAATTCTATTTAGTACACAGGCATTACCATTACAAATTGATGAAGACGTTCAATTAGTGATTAATAGATTATCTTCACAAGTTACAGGAGGAGAGCATTACATAAAGACTGCTACCCAGGAATTAACTGAATACCTAGAAAACTTTTCACATGATATAGAGTTTGATACATTTGATACTATACTGATTAAGGAGTTGTTATGGTATGGCAACTCTGTATGGAAGCCACGAATGGGAATTGCAAATGTAAGATCAATGGATGATTTAATGCATATTCCAATATCATCATTTGCTAGGATATGGTGGGACAGACAACGTCAACCATACAAGTATGAGTTTAGAGGAACAGAGTACCAAGGGTATCACAACCCAGGTGAGATTATCCACTTTAAATGGAATCCAGTAGATGCTTCTGCATTTGGTACAGGCTTTGGAGTAGCTGCCACATCTGAGAGAATATTTGATATGGTGATTAGTGGTGATGATGTACAGCAAGTCACACTACCATCAATGCTGAATAGAAAATATGCAATAGAGTTTATCATGCAAATGGCATCACAAAGATATGTTACTAGAAATGTCTATACTGCTCCAGGAGCTAGTGAGGATGAAAGAAATCAACTACAATCATTTGTGGACCAATTGCAAATAGGTCAAGACTTGGTAGCAGGAACGAAATTAGATATACAGGAATTAGGTACAAATACACGAACATTTAATCCACAAGAATTCATTGAGACAGTTTCTTCCCCTATTATGAAAGCTCTCAATGACTTTTCAGGAAAACAAGGATCAGAAACATCACATTCATTTGCAAATGCCGAAACAGCTAAAGAAGAATCAGAGAGTGGATTATCTGCATTTACCATAAGTGTAAAAACTCAAATCGCAAAGAAACTATTCAAGCCTTGGTATGAAGCTAATCCATATTTGGGTGATATGTATCTGGATGGATTAATCCCTATAGATTGGAAAGAAGTAAAGTTTGATCTTAACTTTGGTACAATAGAGAAAAAGGACATTCCTGTAGAAGAACTAATCAAATTAATAGACTCTTATCAACAAAACCCAATTTTAATGCAGAACACAAAACCACTAATTGAAATGTATAAGATGGCTGGGGTTCCAATTAATGATGATGTTGCACAAAATATCAATAACATGTATAATGATCCTGAAGGTACTGCAGCATTAGAAAATCTAGATAATAAACCAGATGAGAACTTACCACAAAGCGATATTGGAGGTGGAGAAGTAGAACCACAATTTAACAACCAAACAATGGGTAGCCCTCCAATGGATGATCCAATATATGATGATATGATGACCGACGTAAGGGGTGATGGTATGATTCCTAGTGATTATTTCCAATCAGATGTATCACAAGACTTTGAGTATGGACGAAACTATGAAACAAAGGGGAAAAAGAAATGAATCGAATAACAATACGAATTATTTCAAATCCTAACATCAAAGTATTCATATCTGTGGATTCACAAGAGGTTCCGATACGTTGTATTAGTAAAGATAATTTGGAGATGTGGAGATAATGCCAGAAAAATTAGATAGATGTGTAGATAAAATAAAAGGAGAGAAAGGAGTAGACTCTGCTTATGCTATTTGTACTGCATCAATAGAAGAGAGTATTACTAAACAGATTATAGAAGCTAGCTTACAAAGGGGATGCGAATGTCAGAAGAAAAAGATCTCTTAATCCTAGATAAAAATACTATACAGAAACAAAAGCAACTGCGCTATAAAGAACTAGAAGACAGAGGAATACCAGAACCTGAAAGGAGTAGAGCTGTAGAGGCAGAATTTACAGACTATCCAAATCCCAAATATGCCATCCCTTGGGGAGTGCCAATAACTGGAGTAGACTTGGCAGGTAACATCAATCTTGATTTAATTCCAGCATCAAGTGAGCCACCAATAATTCAACCAAACACACCATATACACAACCATTTCCCACACCAAACAAAAACCCATATCCAAACAACCCAACACCTGATACTAACAGTATTGGAATAAAATCAAATACATATGATGTTACAAATTTTCCAGCAGAAGATTCTGCCAATTGGGTGGCTACTGGAAATGAAATAAACTCAGAGCCTCCAAGTGTAGGAGTAGAGGGATTTAACTTTCACAAATCAATTCCTGAATGGCGTTACCCAATAGAGCAATCACAAATGGTAGACATTAGCATACCTCCAATAATTATAGAACCTAGCGGTCAGTTTAACGAGACTATACCTGAAGACAGAAATACCATAAAAGAAACAATTGGAAAAATCAGACACCAAATGCAGTGGCTCTCAGAAGACTATCTTACAAAAGCAAAAGAGACTGCGATTAATAATAATGGTGTATTATATTTGATAAGAGCTGCAAGTGAGACAATTACAGATCATAGAAGTGAGGGAGAAGAATACCGCAGAAAGTTAGCAGGAAAGGAATTAAACGCAATGGCTAGAACCGCAGTAGGTAGAAACATGGACATTAATCACAACCCTGATTATGCAACAGGTGGAATTATTCCCGATTCAGAATATGATCCAATAAGAAAAGAAATACAGATGTTAGTTATAGAAACTGATCCACAAATTAATCAGTATATTGCAAGTGGAGATGTTACTGCAGTTTCAATTAATGGTGGCAATCCTAGAACACAAAGTATAGAGCCATGCTATGAAGGATGCATTGGTGATACATGTGAATTGTGCAATGTACCTCAAGGAGTTATACTTGGTGAGCTTGATCAAATTGGAATGACTTGGGTTGTAACTGCACCGCAAGGGATAATGTGGAGAGGTATACATATCGAACCGGCAATTCCTGGAATTAAAAATACTGTAATTGAAATTCTCTAAAAAATGCATATAACTAAATCCTCTCTCTAAAAATTATGAACAGTCTAATTAATAGACTTCGTGAAGCAAAAACTCTAGCTGATGCAGATCCTATTCTTAGAGAGCTTGGTGCAAATGGACCTGTAAGAAAACTTGTAGAAGCAAGTATCTTACAAAGGATGAATCCAAATCCAGCAAGCTATGAATATGGAATATCAATGCTAAATGAGGCAATCCAATATCTTGATAAAGATGAACAGCCAACCCCAGCAGAATCTCCAGGTCTTAAAGTAAAAGGCGACAAGTTTGTAAAAGAAGAAGAACTCGCTAATCACAATCCTGGTGGTCGTGGAGAAGGCTCTGAGCAGTCAACATCTAACACAGGTCTTCCAATGGAGGGAACCAAAGATGGTGATGAAGATATGACTAATGCCCCAGACACTGAGAATCAAATGTCAGAAACAGATGCACCATTTCCAAATAATCTTTCAGAAGATATGAATGGTTTACATCCAGACATTGCAAAGACGATGGGCGCAAAAATGCCAACTATCCCACCAATGGATACAGCAAACCAAATGAAACAAACTCGTTATACAATTCAAAAGTATCACGAAGCAGTTGTAATACCATTGCTCAAACATTCTCAAAAACAGGATGCTGCAATCAGAAAACTCTCACAAAAAATAAGAGAGACTGAAGCAAGAGCCGGTACATTCACACTTGACTTGGAGGGAATGAAAAAAAACGCACCAACAAAAATTAGAGAAACAACTACACAGATTCCAACTTCAATAGAGGAACTTGTATCTTCACGAACTCAAAACAAAGGTTATGATCTAAACCAAACAAGAAATGAGATCCGACAAGCTAACAATCTAATGTCAAGTTAATTGACAATTTTTTCTTTTATTTTACATATAAAATGCATATAATCAGATATTTGCTACACAAATCAAATGGCAAATACTAACAGATTCGTAGGACTTCATAGAGGTCCAATAGACCACAAGTCTAGTTCTGTTATCAATCAAGTAGCCAATGGAGCAATCGACATGGGTTCAGTCATAGCAGTAACTACTACAATCAATTCTGCAGAAATCCTCCCTAGAGTAGAGCAAATATCTTCTCAAGGAAGTGGTTTAGTATATGGAATTGCAGTAAGTGGTGATGCTGATGGAATTTATGGCGATGGTTCTGCAAGTACCGACGATTCAACTCGTGCAACAACTGGTGCATTACAAGGTATAGTAGTAGTAACACAAGGCAGATGCCCAGCCAGAGTTTCTGGTGATGGTGTAGGTGTTGTAGTTATAGGCAGTCCTCTAACACAATCTGCAACTGCAGGAGTGTTAGAATTAGCAGGTACTGGTGATGTAATCCTTGCATTTGCACTAAATGATGTAGGTGCAGGAGATATAGATATGATTGCAGTCGACGTCCAAAGGGCAGGAATATTATAGTCATGTCTAAATCAAAGACAAATAGACAATCAATTCTGGCAATGCCGGAATTCGCACATATCAAAGAAGCACTACAAACTCACGCACATGCACGCGGTACTGATGTTTGGCAGCCAATTAGAGAAACACCATTAGAAGTATTTTTCGCCAAAGGTGATCATTCCTTTGAAAATGAAATACCAAATCCCTACTTGCCTTCACTATGGAAAGATAGGTATGGTATTAGAATCGGAGAAATGGCACAAGGAAATGCAATAAATGGTGGATACGCTCTCAAAGAGACAGTATCTGTCCCAAATAGTTTATCTGCTTTGAAAATCGCAGATGAGATTTTGGAAGGCGCAGAGCCATATTCCGCATGGAAACAATACTCTCGCGTTATAGACATGACAACTCCTAAAGTCAACGTTCCAATCACAAAGTACACTGATACTGTGGGTGGATCACTTACTGACCAAAAAGGAATTCAAATCTATAAGGAAGGCGGTACAGGAACACCCCCAGCAATAGGCGGTAAGGTGGAAACTGTAGAGCTTGACACTTCAGGTACTAACAACTCTTATCGAGGCACATTGGCAGTTGAAAGAAATGATGTCAAGGATAACAACTTTTTAGCAGTGGAGCAATCCCTGAAAAACGCTGGTAATGAATTCTACTATATGGTAGGAGAAGACCTTATCACCGCTCAGGTTGCAGCAGCTACTAATACAGCTACAAAAGCATCCCTTGATAGTGCAACCCCATCAAACTCAGAACTCGAAGCTTTAATCCAAGTGATTAGAGGAGAGTTCCCAGGTTCTCAAAGAAATAGAGCTGACACAATGTTCATCAATCCTCTTGATGCTGCACTTGCAGTAAAGAACGCAGGAGCAGGTGGTGAATATGCATTTATCAGCAGATTTATTCTAGGTCCAACTGATGCAGCAGACGTAGTGAATAACTCCGGTCTTGCAATGTCATTAGGATTAAGAAACGTTTGGGAAACACCACAGATAGTACAAGGTACAGTCCTTATTACAAAGAGAGACATCAATCAAGTAGTAGGTCTTCGTGAAGATCTTACAATTGAAAACTTTGATTTGAGTGTTGGAGGACTATACGAATCTGATTTGGTAATACGTTATGACAAGAAAGCAGCTCACGCAGATGTAGGCTCTTTCACAATTACGGCGTTTAACGTATAGGAGAATGAAATGGGTACTTTAGTTTGTTCAAGATGTAAGGCAAAAACAGAAGCTGATTCCATTGAGGAAGGTCGTAAAAGACTTGATCATGGAGTAGGTCTTTACATAGGAAAACCATGTCAAGACGGTAAAGCAGAGTTATTCTTTACAAATGGAACTATAGAAACCAAGAAAAGCACTTTTAAAAAACCAACTGAGAAAAAATCAAAGATTGATACAAAATTCGCTAAATCCAAATCGGATTAGCAAACTTTTTCTTTTTTATAAAATGCATATATTTTCTAATTTGCGTATTATATCATGGGTGGTCTGAAGAGTTCTGCATATGAACAAGTCTCTACACCTGCTGGTACACCAATTGCATTAAACACACAAATTTTAGCAAGTGATCTTACAATTACTTCTGATATGCTAGGTGGTGACTCTGGTTTATTGAGGATATGGTGGTCATTTACAACAGGAGCTGATTATGTCCTCACTGCTACTAAAAAAGGTGCAGCAGATCTTTTAGGTTTTCCTCTTAAAGTTAATGGAGATAATTTATTTGTACTAAAAGATGATGGATATTATAGATTTGATATTGGTGTAAAGCCAGGTGATTTAATTAACTTTAGTTCCAGTGTAGAAATTACTAAAGTAAATGATTTGCAAATACAACAGATTCAGATAGGAGCTTAATTATGAGCCGGTTTAAACGATTTATTAAAAAAATTCGAAAAATCTTTAGGAGAAAATAATGGTTCTTGCATATCTTCCTCAACGTATGAAACTCTCATTAATTACAAATTCAAATTATCCACCTCAAGGGATTGCAATAGAAGGAGGCGTTGTTCCAATATTTGATCTGATGGCATATGAGCCAGCAGATTGGCTAGATGCACAATTTCTACAAAGAATACCACTAACAATTAATGGTGGACAAGTACCCACCACACAAAGTAATTTTCCATTATCAATCAATGACACATATCCTGACTTGATAGGAGCAGCAGAAGCACAACTAAGATTTGCAGGATCAGATGATATACAATTAGAATATGAGATTGAGAGATTTAACAATTCAACTGGCGAATTAATCGCATGGGTAAAAAAACCAACAGTCAGTGATGGTGATATTATTAACATATACTTTGATAATCTAGGAGCTGTAGATGAACAAAATCCTGCTGCAGTTTGGGATGATGATTATGAAATGGTATTACACATGACTCCTGCTCTTTTAGATTCAACAATAAATAGTAATAATGCTACTGATTTTGGTACTTTTGATGAGCCGAATGGAAAGATAGGAAATTCAAGAAACTTTGATGCTGTTAGTAGTCTCTTGACTGTAACAGATAGTCCATCATTAAACATTACTAATCAAATAACACTTTCTGGTTGGGTAGAAACTGCTGCACCTGATGCTTATGTATTTGGAAAAGAAGATATTTCAGGAGTTAGACCTTACTCTATACATTTAACTGATAGTGGAGGTTCACGTCCTCTAGTAAGATTTGGACTTGAAACTGATGTTGGAGGTTTTGTCGTTCTTGATAGTATTAATACGATCCCTGTAGTACAAAACGATCACATAGTAGCAACATACGATGGTGTAAATATGAAAGTATATCTTAATGGAGTCCTTGAAAATACTGTAGCTAAAACTGGTCTAATCCTTACAGACCCAATACAATTACAAATTGGAGAACGAGAAGATGGTACTTTAAAGCTGGATGGAGATATTGATGAAGTACATGTATCATCTATTGCACGTTCTGCTGATTATATAGAAACTGAATTTAATAATCAAAATGATAATAGTACATTTTATTCAACAGGTACTGTAGAATCAGTTCCAACAGGTGATATTATGACATATGAACCAGAAGATTGGTTTGATGCACAATTTCTACAAAGACTACAGACAACAATTAATGGTGGACAAGTTCCATCAACGCAGAATGATTTTCCATTACTAATTAATCGTGTATTTACTGAATTGATTGGACAAACAGAAGCACAACTAAGATTTGCAGGATCAGACAATATACAACTAGAATATGAAATAGAGAAATTTGATACTGTAACTGGATTATTAATCGCTTGGTTTAAAAAACCAACAGTAAGTGATGGTGATGTTATTAACATATACTTTGATAATCTAGGAGCTGTAGATGAACAAAACCCTGCTGCAGTATGGAGTGATTATAATGCTGTATATCACCTAAATCAGGGTGTTTTTGGTGCATCAAGCACTATTGATTCTGGCCCAAATAATTTAGACGCAACACCACAAAATATGGATGCGACAAATATAGCAGTAGGTAAAATTGGTGACGCTCTAGATTTTAACGGAGTAGATGAAGAGATTATAGGCTCTACCAGTTCTTTATTAGAACCAGGTACAGGAGCATTTGCAGTATCATTATGGATACAATCTGATACTGATTCAATAATGGATATGATAGGAAAAAATGAACCTTCTGGGTTATTCCGAGGATGGACCTTGAGACTTAGTAATTCAGGAAATGATCGTAAATTATTTGTTGTCTTGAGAGATATTTCTCTTGGATTAATATTAGTACGTGGAACTCAACAGCTCTCATTAGGTGTACTGCATAATGTATTTTTTACATATGATGGTTCAGGTGATGCTTCTGGAGTGAGATTCTTTATTGATGGTGTTGAAGATACCACAAATATAGAAAACGATACAGTAGTTGATTCTATAGCTGCTAGTGTAGAACTTAATATTGCAAATAGAGGTGGTACTACTGGCACTCTATTTTGGGATGGAATAATAGATCAACCGACTATATCAACTATAGTACCAACTCCTGATTTTATTACAACTACTTTTAACAATCAAAATAATATTGATGCATTTTATTCTACAGCAATACTACAAGCTGTTCCAACAGGTGATATTATGGGGTATGAATCATGAGTACAATTCCTTGGTCTGATAAACCAAAAATAAATGACTTGGAGCTAAGCGATACTTTTATGCGTAGAACTCCAAGTCAATCAATAAAAAATCAAGATGTACCATTTAGTGATGTACAGTCATTCTTGCAAGGATTATCTGTAGTGAATGTATCTAGCCAAAATGATCTACCTGCTCCTGTTGGTGGTTTTATTAGATTAGATAATCGAATACACTACAAATTCCTGGAACCAATTACTATAACTACTCCAATACTTCTTGAGGCAGGATTACAATGTAAAATCTCTACTGATTTTCCATCAATTAATATTGCCAGTATTATCCTTACTCCTGGTTCTACTCTCTTTCAATCACTAAATTTAGCTGGTGCTATTACTGCATTTGCAGATTCAGCTGCAGACCCTGGTGTGAAAACTACAGTATTTAGTTTGAATCACGGTTTAGTTAATAATAATTTTGTAAATATATTTAATGTAGCAACTGAAACTACATACAATGGTACCAGATTTCAGGTATCTAATGTTACTACAAACACCTTTGATATTACAGTAGTATTCACAGCTACTGATACTGGAGACTTTGATACAGGAATAGTCTCTTTTCAAAGTGATAGTGTAATATACTTTGATTTTACAGGATTTCCTGGAACACTAAAAGGGTTTGATCTGAGTTGGGTTGCACAGTCAGAATTTGCATTCACATCTTTTGCATTTACTGGAGCCATAAACAATTTCGCAGATAATGGAATAATATCTAGTCTGGATAATGTTTTGATAGAGAATACGGCAATGTCATTAAACACTGCTGGTCTTGTAATTGATAATGCAGGTGCTATAAGAATTTCAACAAGTTCTTTTTTCTCAACTAGTGGTGTTGGTACGATTCCTGCTGTAACTATTCAAGGAGCTGCTACAGACAGAGTTGTTTTTGTAGATTATTTCCCTAATCTATCATCTGCAGACGAATTTGCAGTTAGAATAAATGGCGATGTATCTGCAACAGCAGAAATCAGTATTAGAGACAGTGGAGGATCTCTAACATTTACAGAATATTTTGATACATCATCTGGAGGGCTTGATCAGACTGATCCACGAGTAATAACGTTTAGTAATGGTGCTAGATCTGATGCTATGTCTAGTGCTCAGGTTGGATTTACAAATGTCACAACACCAATCGTAGTTGCTATAGTTACACAGGATGTTCCTGTAATAATCGGTGGTACACAGTTTGTCGCAGATAATCTTGAAAGAGCAAGTGCAACTACAGCAGGACAAATAACAAATCTCACCAAAAAGACACAAAATTATCCAATTACATTTAGTGGACTTATTGAAAAGGTAGGTGGTGGTAGTACTGACATTGGACTATTATTAATTAAGAATGGGGTTCTTAATCTTTTAGCTACATTTGAAATACCACACTCTGTAAATGCAGGTGTTATTCAGATTTCTGCAACCAGAGACTTTGAGCTTGCAGATGGTGACACTTTGGATATTGCAGTAGTAAACTTTGATGGAACTGCTGATATTTCAGTATCACAGGCAAATATAGCATACAGTACAAAGAGTTAATTGAACATAATATCTAAAATGCATATATTTTTTAAAATACAAATTCAGTCATGTCTACTCCTACTCAACAATTCTCTGATTTAACTGAAACCAAAAGATTTCTAAACATTCCTCCATCAAACACTACGGCTGATGCCAAGATAGATGTCTCTCGAAATATGGCAGACAACTATGCCAATACCCAGATTGATCTTCATGAACTAATACCACTATCACCTGTACCACCAGCTCTTGTATCTTTAGGATCTGCTTTAGCTGCAGCATATTACAACTATTTCCAAAGTCCAGAAAAGACGGATTTGGGAAAAGATGTGAGACAGTGGGAAAAGTCAGTACTAGATTATATTCTGGCAAAGTATGCAAGAAAAAATCCCAATGGACTTGCCGGTGGTAAGACATTTGGAGTTACTACTGCAATGACTGGAAACACTACATCTGTAGGTACTTAATCATGGTTGCAGCAGCAACTACGCTTAGAGATACTATCTCTACAGAGTGGGCATTAACTGGAGAGTTAAACAAAGTATCTGAAGGTGCTGGTCCAACCTTGATGGATGAGGTTGTACAGTTCTTTGATAGGTTACAAGTAGTTGGAAATCAGGTAACAAAGGCAGTAGTAGTAGAGAAGATAAATGCTGAAGAAAATGAGACAATAATTAGACATCCAAACTTTAATGAAATAGTAGACATTTACGAAATTACAGTAAGATATAGAGTAATAGATGTTGATGCAGACAACTATTCAGATTCTTTAGATTTTGTAGAACAGATGGGAACAGAAGTAGTAAGGATACTAAAGACCGTATATAATCCATCAACTACTGCAAACATCTATTTTAGAACTATGAATGCCTGGACTAATGAGGATGTAGATGTAGGAAATCAGCGTGATCTGCGAAGAAAATTAAGATTTACACTAACTACTATTACATCTGATGATCCAGAAGTTTATTCTGGATTTGGTGGCGTACTAGTATTTGATACATCAGAGTCTCAAGGTGATTTATTGCCAGTGGCAGACTATACTTTTGTCTCTGTAAAAAACATAAACGCAGATGAAGGATTCTCACAAATCCCAACACTAACCAAAGATACCTCACAAGGGGTAGGTGTTCCATTACTAATGAGGGGTCAGTTTTCAGGTACCTTCTCAGCATTAATGTATGCTCAAAAGACAAACATCATTGGTACTACAATAGAGAAATTACAAAACATTTACCGGCTTCAAGCTGCTCTACCAATTATAGGACAAGTAGCAGAAGTTGTATTGTTACGCTCAAACACAAATAGACAAGTTACTGAGAATGTCACTAGAATTAGAGTAACAGATGGTGGTTCAGGATACACCACACCACCTACAGTTCTCATAACAGGTGGTGGTGGATCCGGGGCTACTGCAGTAGCAACAATTTCTGATGATGAAGAAGTTGTAACTTCAATACTTTTAACAGATGGTGGTTCAGGATATTTTTCTCCACCTTCTGTATTAATTTCAGGAGGTGGAGGGACAGGTGCAGAAGCTGTTGCTTCACTGTTTTCTACATTAACTAGAAAATCATTCATGAAAATAAACAGAATTAAAGAGAATGAACCTGATGAGGATCTAGTATCATATACTGTAATTGGTACACTATCAAGACCTACAATATTTACGGAGAGCACACAATGAGTGATGTAGGACTACAAAAAAACTTTGTAGATACACAAGACTCTGTACTAACTAATCTTACTGATTCTCTAACATACATTCAGCTTACAGATTTGATGACAGACATTGATAGCAATGTTACAAAACATCAACTAACAGACGATACAATAGATAATATATTTTCACTTCGCATGAATAGTATCCAAGGTAACATGTGGGTGACTAATCCAGAATGGGCAGCACTTGTATTATTGACTGTAGATGTAGATGGAATACGACCAATTAAGTCATGGGAATTAAAATTGGTTGATCAATCAAACACATCAGTTACAACTACATTTAATGCACAAATGAAAACACTACGACCAATAGATACCGGTATTGGTGCAGTAAAATTATTTTTCAGACTAGAAGGTACTGATACGGTGGTGGTGGCATAATGGCTACACTTGATGTAATAATAAAACAGATGATATTAGCTTACTTTAGAAGTGCCGAAATGGATTCTGCAAGCCCTGGACACATTAACCGTTTTAAAGGAATGAGCGCAGAGATAGGACTTATCGGTTCTAATGAAGAGATCAACGCTGCAATACGAGAAGCCGTAGGTGATATGACAACAAGTGAAGAAGGTGCTGATAAATTAGCACAAGATCTTTTGGATTCAGAAGAGAAGACAGGTAAAAAGAAGAAAGGTGTCGCAGAACAGCAGTTCGCATCCGGTGTTAAAGGTGCTTTCTCTGAAAGACTGCAAGATCCTGTAGGTATGATGGCAGATACAATACCACTTCTTCCACATAAAGCATTGATCACTTTAGCAGTATTACTAACACCCATAATATTTGAAATACTGACAAAGCCGGGAGGACCACTAGACTTGAGATTTAAGAGAATTATATCTGATGAAGTGAATGCGTTTCTCTCCAGACAAACTCAAAGAGATACAGAGATGGGAGTAAGACAAGTTATCATACAATCAAAGACAGGATTCACTGCAGTTAATGGATTTAACAACTACAATACACTCAAGGGCATAAGAGAAGGTGGAGTGAATAATGAACTGCTAAGCAGAGTTGGGAAAGTAGATCATAGTAAAGGAGTCTTTGATTTTGGTTGACACCATCTTTCGTTTTACAAATTCTGGAGATACAGAAGTAAGTATAGCTGACACTGAAAAAATAGAATTTAACACTGGCACGGTACCTGACAGTACAGGTAGATTAATCACAACTACCTTTCGAATGGTAAGTGATCTAAACCCACATCCAAATCCTGATGTTGCACTTAACCAAATTCAAGATTCTCTCTTAGGAGTAGTAGAAGTTACAATAGCTGGATATTTCATAAATCACAATGCAACTAAAGGTCCAGCAAATTTGTATAATTGGTCAGTAGATCCCGATGTGAATGATGATTTTAGAAAAGGAAGATTTGGTGTTACTTTGGCTACTATGGCTGGAATTTTAAATATTATACCAACTGTAGGACTAAACGGCATTGGGTATATGCTATCTGAGATTGAGGTAATTGATGTAGAAGACCCTAGAACACAAGTAGGATTTATTGCAAAATTCCTTCTTAATGGAGTACCAGCGAATGTGGTGCCAACATGAGTCTATACGATAAGATAATAATTATCAATCCAATTGCTCCTTGGATTTCAGGTAGAGATTACTTTGTTGGTCAGCAAGTAAGTAATGGAGGATCATTCTTTCAATGCAATACTGATAATACAGCAAGTGGAGCAAACGAACCACCAAACGTATCATTTTGGGATGAAATATTTCCAGTTGATCCCAATGTGAATATCTCTAATTTTGTAGAAACCGTCCTTGATACAGAGATTGGTTCAGGTGAAGTTCGTTCTAGTTCATTAAGAATTAACGCAGACAGAGGTGCATTTATCACTGATAGAAATGACGGTGCTACGCCAATTATTGACCAATTTACCAAAATTCAGACAACCATAATTGATTCTAATTCTGTTACATATCAGGCAATTCATGAAGTAGACATTCTCCATCCAACACAAGACGGACTGCAAGGTACTGTATTACCTGTAGATTTGCTTGGTCCTGAATTTTATCTGCAAAAAACTCTGTTTGCTGATCAATTCTTTTTCAAATCAATGTTTTTTGTATCTAGTGGTATCATTGATTTGTATAATAAAAACAAAGGAGCACTACAACCAAGAATAATAGATGCTGATGCTGATTCTTCTAGTGGTGGGTTCAATGATCTACCTGTATTTACTGCAAATGATTATACGTTTAATCTTAGTGAGACTCCACATTATGATGGAATAATTCAGACAATGGACAGGGGAGGCTCTAGTGTAGCAGCCCAAGGAGCAGGAGATTTCTTTGAGGTTGGATTTGAAGCTAGTCCTGATAATTTTGATGAGATAAAGTTTAGAGGATTTTCTAGTGGAAACCCAACTGACCAGACATCTATTCCAAATATCAAGAGTGACAATGTTGTGTTTAATCCTGCAGAACAACAAGGGGAGATACAGGCAACTCTTGGAAATGTTGTAGGAACTTGGACTGATAGTGCGATAGGAACACTTCCAAGACAGAACGCTGATTTTATTGGAGCACTAGAAGCATGGAGATTATTTCCTACACATGTATCTGGTGCCACATATCCTGACGATTCTATTATTCTTGTAGTAAATACACTAGATTCACAAGGAGATAATTTTCACTATAAGGCAAACAAAGATACTGCAATTGCACCACCAGTACCACCCACTACATCTAATGCAGATTGGGATCAATATTTCTTTACAAACTTTTTAGCTACTGAAGTAAATTACATACTTGGAAGCTATTCATTTTGGACTGATGCAAGAGCTGATGAATGGAAATCAAATGGTGCAAAAACTGCTGGAACTCTACAAGATGACCCACCATTAGATACATCAATGAAAGTTTGGGATTCAAATCAAGTAAAGATTGATGGTGAACTCAGACAAACATGGGTTGACGTTAGAGCTACTGATCCTGCAGCAATACCTACTCCTTTTATCAGAAATGGTAACGTGTATCGTGGATTTAGAGTCCTAGTTGATGGTGTAGGAACAGGAGCATTTACAGGATTTGATGATGATATAATTCAATGGGATGGTACACAATGGTTAATCTTTCAATTACCAGCTACAAATAATCTAGTTGGAGTAGATGAGGAATCAAGAACATATCAATTTGATACCGATACTCCAGGAGCTTGGGCTGATGTTACCACATCAATCGAGCAGGCAAATGACGTATATCATGCAGTGTATAACATTACATCTACTCAAGGTCACAACGACAAAGACAATGGCGGTGGTGGTAACTTTGGACAAACTGCTGCAGTAACTTATGAATTTAGATACCAAAGGTCAGATTCTATTATTGGATTTAGTTCACCTACATTTTACAGACAGTTTGCAGGAGTTAATTTCCGTGTACCCTTCCCATTTAACTCTAATAACACAAACTCGATAGGTTCTATCTATGGGGATAGTGATGAACTAGTTCCTGCAACATTTGAAGCTGAAAACATGGGACTTACTAGTTCTGGATTCTCAGGATTTAACAATACAGAAGCTGAAGATTTAGGACCATTTGATGCACTAACGTTTTTCATCAATCATGAATGGAGATACAACATAGATGCCTCTGGTGCGCTAGTCCTTGCTGGAAACTTTGCATACAGATGTGCTTTATATGATATTGATGATACTGTAGTGATTCAGGACTTTGTAATACCATTTAACAATTTATGGGAATCAGTATCATTACCCATTGGTGGATTCAAAACATACAAGGCACGAGCTGCATGGGCGTTTGGTGATGGTGTTCAAAATATTTTCTTACAAGAACTTGAAGTGTTAAACTCTTTTAGATGGCGTAATATTAAAAAAATTGCCATACACTGGCTTGGACCATACGATGATCAAGGAAGGTATCAGCCTTGGGGTCAGATTGGATTTTTGTTTCCATCCTTTATTGATCCATTTGCAGGGTTATTCATTACAGGCTTTAATGTAAAACTAAGTATAGATTCATTCCAATGGTCACATCCTGGATTATCTATTAGTCCACCAAATACAGACAGACCATTACAACCAGAATTTTTCTATGAACCACTAATTACCAACAAAATTCAAAACGACCAAGCAAATCTAGCAAAGCTAGAGATTATACAGTTCAGACATACTGAATTTGAAGTAACAACAGTAGGGTTTAATGATTTAAGATTTGGTGATTCATTTTTCTTAGAGAACCCAAAACTAGTCACTTTCTCTGATAGAACTACAGATGATCTTGATGCATGGGTTACTATAACTGACTATACAGCAAATTTTAGTGATGTTCAAGATCTATCTGTTGGATATAGATGCATACTAGATCATACCTCTAGTGTTTCTAACCAACCACCAAACGCTACATTCTGGGAAGTGCTGGATAATCCTATTCCAAATACTGTAAAGCTAGTTGCAAAAAAAATAGTACGATCAATAGACAAAAGACCAGGTCAAGGAGCTGGATTTACTAGAACCCTAATAGGAGTAAGAAAACCACTAACTGGAGAAGAGACATAATGGTTGGTAAGGCATATCGTATTCCTAGTGCAACAGACAGATTAAGAAAACACCAAATTCAAATCCGTAATTTACAAGCAATTAATCGCATACGTAACACTCCAAGACCAGTAGCTACTACTGCATTTGCAGGAGTAAGTGCTGCAGGTAGTGAAGGTGGTACTGGGAACTTTTTGCGTACTGTTGGTGATACAATGATTGGTCCTTTAGCACTAGCCCCACCTGTAGATTTTACAGTAGACATTGATGCAGATGGAATCATAGATATTGGTGAATCAAGCAGTCAGTCTCAATATTCCAGTAATATTCAGATAGAAGATGTTCCTACATCTACTACTTTGGATACTATCAAGGGAGCTGCCTTTGATGGTCAAATATTAATAATTAGAACATTTGCACCAGGCTCTATTACAATAGCCCAAGCAACTCTAGCTAATGGAGGAAATATCCAAACTCCAAATGATGCAGATTTTGATATGGGAAATTTGCAGATGATCTCTCTGGTCTTTGATGAAGCATTGATAGTATTTGATAATGCTCCTGGTGGTACATGGAGGGTATTGACTGGTGATGCTACTGGTGGTGGTGGACTATCAGAGCCTATAATACTTGGAATAAATACCTTAACTCCACAAACCCTACCAACTACAACTCCCATAGCGTGGAATACAAAAAACCCACAACAGATTACACTGGATAGGGCAGTAGAGTTTGAATTTACTGATCTTCCACCAAATGGAAGTTATGAAGGTATTCTTGTAATTATTGACATTGATGGTATAGGTGGATTTGATTCTCCAATATGGCCTGTATCACTTACAAATCCACCAATAATATCTACAGATGCAAATACGCGAACCTCAGTAATGCTATACACTATAGATGGAGGAACTACGGTAACTCATGCTACTAGTGTAGGGAGTTCAACAGGTGGGGGAGCTTTACTTTCTAATATTACAATAGATGTAACCAAAGACTGGTTAGCACAAGGCATTACTAATTTTGGAAATCTAACAGGAGTTACTGGAATAGATATGGATGGTACAACTGCTACCCTCCAAGGAGTACAACTAATAAATTTATTTCAAACTGATCAGCAAATCGAATCAACATCTTCAGGAATAATGTATATGGCAGGAGATCTCCAAGAACACCTCTTTAAATCACAATCTGATAATATAGCACGATTTGAAGAATCAGCAGCTGGAGTATTTCGACTTGATATGCTTGATCATGCAATCAAGGATGCAAAAGATATTACATTTGATGTTAATGCTACATTAACAACTTCTGGAGCTGTTCCTGCAATTGGATTTGATTCTGGTTTTGCTAGATTACTAGTAAATGTACCAACTGGAGCAAAGGTATTCGTTACTAACAATAATGTCATTGATGCAACTCAGATGGATAATGGTAGTATAACTACTAATATTATAAATGCAAACGATCTTCTTCAAATTGGTATTAGTGTTACTGCACCCGTAGTATCAGGTGAATTTAGAAATGATGGAACAGATACTTTTGTATTTTCGGGTAGTGCAGTTAGGAACTTTAGTAATATTCCAGTAGTTGCAGCAGCTACTACAGAACTAGATAATCTCACAACAACTTCGATTAATGCAGCACTACTTCCTAATGCATCTGCCACTCTAGACTTTGGTTCTGAATTACTACCTTGGAGAATTGGTCACTTTAGAGAAATTGAATTTCCTGTAACTGTTGGGGCTCCTGGACCAACAACTGATAATCAAATTTCAGTGAATACATCAAACAATATGGCATTTAATGTAGAAACAAATGGTGCAGGTTTTCTATTTTATTTTGAAGGTGTAAATAAATGGTCATTTAGCCCAACTCAACTTAGTGGAGATTTTATCCTTTTACAAAATTCTTTGGTGTTCAATGATTCTACTACTAATCCAATAGGGGATGGTGAACTTACTAGAAATGGAAGTAACATGTTATTACAAACTCCAGAATTTACAATCCAAAATGTAAGTCTTGTTGGCTCTGATGTTGCCGAGTTGACTTTGTTAAAAATAGATACTGGAAGTGCAGCAAATGATGCCGTAGCAGAAATAAATTTTAGTGTTTTTGATAGTCCCACCACTACAAATTATGCTCGCATCAAAGCACAGATTATAGATCAGAGTGATGCAGGAATTATCTTCTTTGGAGTAAGGGCTGATGGTGTTGACAACATTACTGCTATGCAGATTCAAGGATCTCCAGGCACTTCAGCTAGAACATTTATCGAATTTAATTCATCAGCCAGAATAGGTTCTGATCTACAGTTTCAGGTTCCAACTGGTTCAACAGACCTTAAAATATTTCCTGCACTAAACGCATTGGGAATTGTAGTACAGGATAATGTTAGTTTTACAGTGGGCAGTCTAGGAACAAATGCAATCCCCATATCTGCCACTCTTCCTACTACAGCAGTTCAAGCCGATGGTTTCTTTGGAGATCATAAGGGTGCTGAAGGAATGTTTGATAATGGTAGTGGCACATTAACAAAGTTTATCAGACAAGCAGACGGTAATTGGGGTTCTGAAGTTGGATGGACTAGAGATGCTTTAACATAAATCATAAAAAAATAAATATTACAAACTAATTTGCAGTGAAGGTAAATGTTTTTGTTAAGCGTTCGCCTTGATATTGTGCTCGTATATAATAATCACCATCTTCAAGCATAACCTCATGTATTCCTGCTGTTAGATATGTCTCATATTCTCCACTTTTGTCATTAGTAACCATCATCATATCAACTCCTACTTCATCTACAGATCTTATCATCATGACGATAACATCAGCTACATCATCATTTGGAAGAGTGCCGTTAATGATAATTTTTTCATTTGTTGTGTATGCATCTTTATCTATAGTGAGACTAAAAACCATAGGTAAGATTACTTCTTCTTGAATATCTATTTTTCCATATCCTTCTATTGTAATAACTTCATGTTCTATCAAAAACTCTAAGATTTCTACAAATTTTTCATCTGTAATACTTCCCTCTACCCAAAATGCAGTCATATCTTTGATCCAAGATGGTATCAGAGGTTCTGATTCTTGAGCATATACAGGGATTAGTAATAGAGGTAAAAATAATGTTAACAGTAATATTTTCTTCATATCTCTAATCACACCTTATGTTCATTAAACTTGGGATCTAATGTTATCTTCAAGAGACATGCATTTTCTGTTGCATTATAATAAGTTCCCAGTCCACACCATTCTTCAGGATTAATTACATCCTTCAAAATACATGAATATGTATTAGGTTCAAAGACAGTTCCTACACCACATTTTGAATGAGTTTCTTCTATAAAGTTTGTATATTCTATATCATTCTTTAGTTCTTGAATCTCTGATTTCTCGTCAGATGTATAAGTTGTAACCAAAAACCCAATAGATGCCACTAAAACTACTATCAAAATTGACTGTCCAATTATGGTTGGTTTTATGTACTTCATTAATTCATCTCCATATAATCTAATTACAATGCTCATCTTCATTAATTAATGTTCTTGGCTCACTTCTAAAGTCACTAGGTAGGTAATTCCACCTTTGAAGATCCAACCATGACATGTCAGCCTCCCAATTATTATTACCAAATGGAGTTTTCATTTTAAAATCATCATACTGTATGTGGGTGTAGTTACCATTCTGTGATGTAATTTTAATATCATAACACAATGATGGACGGAATAATGGATATTCCATATCTTCTATTGTTATATGCACTTTACCTCCAATTCCTGTAGTTTCTTTAACAGTTTTTATAATATAGTCATCCCTTGATATTTCTAATGTTACATCTGCCCCCTCAATTACTGTATTGTTTCTAATACTATACAGATACCCATTAACCTCAAACTTTTCGTTAAGAGAATGATGATCAAATGATCTTGTTGTTGTAAATGTCATTAAATATTCTAGTTCTGGATCTCTACTAGTATCAACCGGAATATCATAAGCTATAATGTCTGCACCAAGAGAGCTTGTAGGTTCTTGCATAACAAATGGAACTGGATGTAATTGTGATGTTACTTGTGATGCACCAAGTAATTTCCTAGTTCCATCTGATGTCTTTATAATTAGTTTGTAAAAATCACCAAAAGTTGGATTTGCAAATACTCGTATTTCCTGTATGGTATTATTCATTTTAAAACTACCAGAATCATATTCTCTTACAGTCAAGTTACTGTACTCTGAGATAATCTCTCCTGTGCTATCAGATATGATTATGAGATTGTTTGTTCCATTATTCCCAATGTAGATCTTTTCTCCATTAGATATGCCAGTTATGGTGTTTGTAGGTTCTGCTTGTGCAAATTGTACTGTTGATATTATTAGTATAGTAGCTAATGCAAATAATGATGTTATTTGGAATTTAGATTCTATTTTTTTCAATATAGTCATCATAATACTTCTATAACTTATACTTTGTTATTTTTATAACGCTTAATAATAACAAGTAAAAATAACTAATATGGTCTTAGGCACAATTCAAAGAGAATGTATCTGTCCTGAATGTAAAAAATTCTGCAGAACTAAACAAAAACATGAGGCACAGTGTTCTTATTGCAAGTATAGATTTGAAGTAATAGAGAATTTGTTTGTAGTATGATTTTTTGTAAAAATGCTTAAAACCATATACAATCTTCATTAATTATGAGCGACCATGAATCTGACTCTGATTTAGAAGAAAAATTCGCAGAACTAAGAGAACGAGAACAAGTTCTAGATAAAGAGCTTCGGCAAATCACAGAATACCAGACTAATCTTAACTCGTTAAAAATGGTACAATCCTTTGAAATGCAAGATGTTATTGTAGATGAAAAAACTACACAGCAAAAGGTGATAGTATATTCTTTACCGACTGACTTTACAGGAAATGAAATGACAGAAGATACTAGAATATCTCAAAAGATAGCTTTAATTAAAAATATTAATGAATTTTTGGGTGATGATGATGTATAATGACAATGGAGTCATTACCCAGCATTTTGTTCGAGGTAGAAGAAGAGGTAGCAGATGAAGACATGAGTGATATACAATTTTTAGCGATAAAGGAATTTGATGGAAAATTAAGAACAGACAAAGGAGTCATTGCATTTAGTATTACTGGAGATGTTGCTACACTTACTGCAAATACTGGAAAAGATATGTATCTTGCTAGGGCTGTTATTAACCTAGAGTCAAACTCTTCAGCTGGAGACATAGCAATTGATTTATTAATAAATGGAGTCGTAATTGAAACGTATAACCCAGAGTTTAACTCTGTTAATAGTAATGGAATGTCTTGGTATGAATTTAAAAATATTGGACATAAAGTTTTAGCCGGTCAAATAATAAAATTAGAAGTTACAACTAATAATCAAGTGGAGGTAAATGGATTCATTGAATGTTGGGAAGAAGATACAGGTGAATCCCCACAAATTCCACCACTAAAACCTGTTTAGAATAAAACATTTAAACACATAATCACACTCAAATACATATGGCTAAAACTATAATTCTAAATTTATCTCCGCAAATTAAAGCAGACTTTGTGAGTTGTTTTGAGACAAAAGAAAAAGAGAGAGCATATCTATATCAAATATCCACAAAACAAATCAATGACCAAATAGGAGATGCGTTTATCAAAAGAAATATAATTCTAAGATTAATTGAAGATGGAAAACCGATAGAGAAACCATCCACCCTTGATGAGATTGATTTTGAACGATCAGAGATTCCATCTCATCCAGAATGGATCACTAAAGACATTGGAGGCAAGCTAGAACCTTATGAATATTTAGTTGGAGATACTTTTTGGAAAAAGATTACAAATTGGGCGAAATTACTATACATTATAAATTCCAAATACAACACTTCTGTGGTAGAGAATACACAAAAGATGGTGGACAAACTGAAATCCGATGGCAAGACACCAGAAGCTCAAATTAGACTACAAGAGGAAAGATTAGAGAAGAGTAAAAAAGAGCTAGAAAAAAACCTAGCCAATGAATGCATAGAACTGTACACACATAATCTATTTTGCAACATAATTTTTCAAAAGATTCAAGCTGACGAGCAGGCTATCCTAGATAAAGAACAAGCAGAACTAAACAAGCCTAAAGAAAAACCACCAGTAATAAGAAACTAGAATTAATAAATCAGATTAATTTATGCCAATTATATAATTTCTTAAATATATGCACACTTAATTAATATTGAACTAAAAATGGTGGTCACTCATGTCTGAAGAAATCAGAAAACTAACAGCAAAAGAATTAGTAGAAGGAATTGAAAGTGGCAAAATAAAGTGCTGCACCTATTCAACTAAAGCTGAGCTGTATGAAGGAATGAGAGAACATGCAGCTAAAATTAGTTGATGGATTTTGGAAGGAATTTTTTACTTTTGATCTTGAAAATGGAGATCAGGGATTAATCTTAGATGCGTTATCTCAAATGCAGAGTTTGTCCACTACACTCTCTTTATTAGATGTAAAGGCTGATTATTCTTATATTCAATTTCCAATTAAAAATAATAAAATATTACAATTTGTTTTAGATGCAGATAAGGTAATTGCAATGATTTATGATTATCATAATCCAAATTAGAAAATATTTCTGATATATTTTAAATAATATCTAGAAATATGTTAATTATTGTCAAAGTGACAAAAGCCCATCCCCTATTGATAGGACAGAGGATGAACTCTTGCCACAAATCACGCTTTTAGAATTGATTTAACGTACTAATAGTTGAAAAAAACTGACATAAAATTACTTTTATAGTAAAACTTTACACATACAATGATAGGACATGGTAATTGAAAAAGCTACAAAAATTAATGTTTTATCTCAAAGTGCGGTAATTACAATTTTTATATTCATGCTAGTCACATTTGTCATTCCTGAAATTAATGCAAACAGAGATGAAATCAAAGTAAATTCTCAAGAGATGGAGGATGTAAGATTAGTCATTGCAGAAATTGATATTGAAGAACTAGATGAAACACTAGATTCAATAGATATAAAATTAGGTAAAATTATTTTAGGTTTATGTGGAGAATTTGGAGGAAAATATTGTGAGTAAAAGTGAGGTACTATGCAAATATTAGGCTTAGATCCAGTTCTTATCACAATTGCAATTTGTGTAATTGGAGTATCATATAGAATACTTACTGGAATGGCAGGTAAAAGTTGGAGTGAATTTAATCCAACTATGGCTGCAACTACATTCATGCTCGGTATTGTAACATCAATTGGATTGGTAGCACCAGTTATTGAGGCATTACCTGATGATATGAGTTCTACATTGCAAATGGCAGCAGTAGTAGGTCAGATTGGTCTAGTAATGGGAATTGATGCAGGAGTAAGAAAGGGTCAAAAAGTAGCTCAATCAATAAAAGAGAAAAAATCTCAAGATATTTCTGAAGTAGAACCTGAACCTATAGATGACCCAGATGATTTACCGCCAGGAAAAGATACTACGGAGAATATCTAATGTACTTTTCCAAAGTTGCAGATAGACAAACATTTGATTCACCTGTCAAAACGATAGGTGGTAAAGCCATGATTCTAGTAGCCACAAAGACTTCCCGAAGAACTCTACGAAAAGGAAAAACTCAATATATCTATTCAATGGATGGTACTAAAGGCATCTATTACAATGAAGCTAAAAATGGCGTACTGTTCGTTCCAATGGCAAGACATGAATCAAACATGAGACGACATTATGATTTGTACTGTGTTGATCCACTAACTAGAGCAGAGCGTGAATATCTGAAATTACACCCACACATCAAACTGGTGAAATAAAATGGGAACACAATTAGATAAACTTCGACAAAAAAGAGATCTTGGAAGATCAGCTAGACGTGTGGCAATAGATGCACTCCAACTTCAAAACTACATAGATGAAGGAAGAAAGAGACCTGCAGTAAAAAATGCCAAGCAGATAATCAAAAATCTAGAGCGATTAATAAAAGACTTGAAATCCTTTTAATTTTTTAAAAAATTTATTAGAATGTAGAAATGAAGAGATGTATGTCTAATATCCCATTTATGATGACAATTGGTCCGTTTAAACATCAAACTACAAAAGGAGAAATTACTGTTCAAGCTAATTGCAATCTTAGACTAAATCCACATGATTTTCAAAAAGGAACTGTCACATCAATGTCTACTCATATATTTATTAACATAAATACAGACAAAGAAAACTTTTTTTACACTTGGGATTTTGAAAAGTTTATGACAGACAAAGAATGTCTTAGTTTTATTCTTGACAGAATTGTTGAATTTGATAAAACAGGTAAAATTGATTTTAAAACCTAATTAGAAAATATTCGTAAAAGGATCTAATCTATTTTTTATTTATCTTATTATCATGCCTTTACAGGTGCAATACCAAATGTTATTTGGTTATGATTACCTGATCCTGCAGAAGCTGAAATGTGTATATCATTCTGAGTAGAGCTGCCAGGGTATGAAAAATCATTATCCTCCCACGACTTAAAAACATGTTTTGCATCGTGTTTTGACCAAGTAGCATATCCACGATTTGAACCTGTTTGTGGATTATAGAAAACAAAAACAACACCATATTCATCTACACCTGTCACATCATACTTTATAGCTCCACAAACTCCATATGCTCCAGGTTTCTTGGCTACTCCCCAAGCATCTTCTTGTCCACCTTCTATTGCAGTTGATGGGGTATCATCAAAACCTCCGCAATCAAAATAATCGTCTTTTTTTCGCATGAGAATATTTGCGTCACCAATCCAATTCTCTACTGTAATAGCTGAAGTTCTATCCAAATCAATTTTTTTTAAATGCTCAATAATAGTTGGCAGACTTTTAGCAGCCCATTTTAACGCTAAAGCAACAGGGAAACCCATGTTTACAAACACATAATGAACTACATTTAAGTCATTTCATCTAGCTATTAAAATTTAATAGAAAGCAGAGAGTGAAGAGAGGTATGAAAGTATATCTTATCGAAGAACGATATGATGATGTGTTTTGTGAAAATTCTGACTGTAGAAGAAAAATTAATTGTTCTAGACGTATTCATATGGTTACTTTAGATAGACAAGAAGCTGTTAATTCTACTAAAGATAGACCAAATTGGGGTTATCAAGAATACGAATTAGGTGGGGCACCAGCAATACTCTCCACACAGTAATTAAATTAGTTCCTTAAACCTCAAGTTATTATGTAATAACTGGCGGTTTTAGTAGACTTTTATAATAACTGATAAGCATGAAATAATTAAACATGAGATTAAAACTAAGGAAAGTATATGGTTTAGGAACTTGTATTTTATGTCAGAAAAAAAATAGGGTATTGGCACTTCATCTTGGAGGATATTGTAAGAGATGTAAATGTGCATTATTTTCAAAAACTCCTGGATTCAGATCAGCAGTGTTAAGGCGTGATGGACTTAAATGTGTAATATGTGGAGTAAGAACACGTCTAAAAATTCATCATATATTACATATAGAATTTTTTCCACAACTAAAAAAAAATATCAACAATGGAATAGTTCTATGTAAATTACATGAAGCAGAAGCTCATGGTAGATTTACATCTAAAAATATGATGTTATTAAGACATTAGTAAATACCCCAAACTATCTCAAATAGGCACATAATAAAACCATTTTAGGTAATATTCCATTAGTAATCCTTATAGATTATTAACAGAATACTCTTAAATATGGTTTCATTCACGCCTATAATATGGAACTAACACTAGAAAATATCAAAAATGATCCCTATCAGAATTTCATAGACTATCTAAGTAATGATCAAACAAGATATACGTATATCAGAATTTTAAGAAAATTTCTAAATGCAATTCCCAAAGAAATTTTTGAAAAAAATTTACAAAAATCAGGCAATACAATACCTGAACTAGCAACTCTTTTTGTAGAATTGGCTCATAAAGATATTGAATTAGTAAAACAGATAATTCGTGCATATGCCAGAGAATTAAAAAATAACCCAACAAATCTCAAAAAATCTACTTTGAAAAATCAATTAAAACCAATCGTAACTCTCTTTGCTGCAAATGAGATTGATTATTCCTGGACCGTCACAAACAAGATACTCGAAAAGCCTGAAATCTCTAAAGACCGAGCATACACCAGAGAGGAATTGCAGACATTGATGTTAAGTGCCTGTGATATTTTAGATAAAATAATTATTTTATTATTTTCATCTGCAGGATTTAGACTTGGGGCTTGGGACTATCTCACATGGAATGATATAATATTTTTCTATACAGAAGACAAGAAACTAAAAGGAATTGGAATAAGAGTTTATGCTGGAGATGCTGAGGAATATTGGACACACGGAACACCAGAAGCTCAGAAAATATTACTGCTTTATCGTGAAGAATGGAAAAATAGATTTGGAAAATATCCTGAGAACTCTGATCCTCTGATTGTGTCAGCAAAGATACATGCCATGACCCGACTTAGTAGTAAAGGGGTAGGTGGTAGAGTTAGAAAATTATTGGAAAGATCAGGATTAAAAGGAAATAATGTTCAAGCTGATAATGGATTTCGTAAATTTTTCAATACAATGTGCAGAAGGGCAAAAGTATTTGAAGAAGATCGAGAGGACATGATGGGTCACTATAGGGGTTTGCAGAAACATTATGAGAGATATGAAGAACTAGATTTTGAGCGATTCCCTGAATATCAAAAGGCAATTTCATTTCTTACAATAGATGATACAGAAAGAAAAGATGCAGTAATCCAACAGAAGGACCAGGAGATCTCTGACTTGCAAGCTGAAAAAGAGGTTAGCACTGATCTGCAAAAACAGTTAGATGAGATGAAAATAAAACAAGAAAAAATGGATAAAATTTTAGCAATCAGGAAGAACTTTTTACCTCTTTAGGGTTTTTTTCGTAGTATAATTCCAGAGAAAGATCTCTTAGTCTAGCATACATTTGCTTTATCTTATTATCCATTTCTTCATTCCTTTTTTGTAGTTGTTGGTTTTCATAAATATCTAGTTTTTTGCGAATTTCCAACATACTTTCCAACTTTTCAATTGTAACAGCATCATTGAGTTTTATTGCAGATAACCCAGATATTTCCTGTGCCATTTTATGAATATTTTGTGTGAGGATATTCTTTTCTTCTAATATGCTATCTAGTTCTTTTCTTCTTGCATTATCTAGGATCTCTTTTTGTAAATACTCCATTCCTTTACGAAGAATCATATCGACTAATTGTGTGGTGTTTTTAATCCCAATTTGAGATACTGTTGGGTTCTCTAACATGTCAGTAATTTGAGTATGTAACCCAACTCTTATTCTGAGTCCTGTCCAGCCGTCATTTTTTGTCATATTGCATATCTACACCCACTAGAATTTCTTTATAGGTGTTAATGATTTAATACCTTTTTGCTACATATTTTTAACAAGTTTTATATAACTGTTAGTTGATACAATAGTGTAGCAAAATGTCAGAAGAATGGACTCATGTAAGAATGAAATCAAAATTAAAAGGGGAAATTGACGATCACGTACAAACTCTCCAAGATAAAGAGAATATTTCCACTACTGGATATATTGAGAGAGCCGTAAGAAATGCACTCGAAGCTGATGGAGTGAATATCTAATGAATTCCAATGTTTTAGCTTGCAATCACAAACACACTGTGGTTATGGTTGGTAAAGATGAGCATGATGAGGAATTACGTGTTCATGTATGTGACGATTGCTCAAAGTTACCATACCTCTCAGGTTTCAAAATGGAGGTAATTTGTTGAATTACAGTGATACAAAAGAAACGGACACGGCAGCAATGTCAATCCTTCACAGATACCCATATGGAATAAATTTGATTCCATGTGGGTATTCAATTTTTACCCATGAGGTTTTATCATGAGTGAACAATGTGCTGCATGTGAGGATCAATGGAAGACTAGAAAAGGAAAAGTGTTTTCAACTGGTGCAAAAACAATTCCAATGATTTTTGGTATGCAGTTATTATCAAAGTTTGGAAAAAAGAGAATCAAATTAATGTTTTGTGACAAACATGGAAACAATCCAGGATTCAGACATGCAACAAGATATGTCAATGGAACTGGAGTGTTACAGATTAGAAATGTAATTACCAACAGATGGCGCAATGCTGAGAAGATTGGAGTTGTTGTTGTATGATGGAAGGAGAAAATATGAGTTTTGCAGAATCTGAACTAATGGATAATCATTCCCATGATTGTAAAGATTGTGGTACCCATGTAAAAAACGGTAGGGCAACATCTTGGGAGTCTGGATTTTGTCCTAAATGTTATGAGGGTAAAAAAAACAGAAGAGAATCTGAAATTAATCCAATGAAGACAGTGGTTAGTTCTGCTATAATTAATCCTATGACTTTGTATCTTAATCGGTATACTCCTGGTGAAATGGAGAAGATGAAATGATATATCACTGTTACTTGGGTCATAAGACAAATTTTGATTCTTTAGAGGAATTGTGGGTACATTTAATATCAATTCATAATACACTACCAAAAAGTAAAGAGATTCGAAATAATTCCAAAGTTCAGAGGGCCATGTTGGAGAAAGTTACATGAGCTTCATTCCTCCAAAGTGTCCGCAATGTAGTGAAACATTAAAGAGAATATCTAATATGAATCCAAATCTTGTTTGTATAGATTGTAAAAGAGAATTTGAGTTGCAGGAGGTAAAATGTACTCCCTAGATGTAAAACCAATCCATCCAAAGAACGGTGACAAGTATAAAACTCCAGAAGGATTAGTTGAGTTTCGATTTGGAAGATGGGTGATTTGTAGTAACAAAACGTTACACCAATTAGATCAGGGGGTGAAAATATGAGTTTAGACGATTTTAACACAAATTTCAACGACAGTGAAGAGTTTGAGGATGAGCCAACGTCTGTTTTACAACAGATCGCTGACAAGCCATTTACAGTGTATAAGGTAAAGGCTGGAATCTCAAAAATTGGTAATCCCTATTGTATAGTATGGACTGATGAAAAGTTTACTGCAGGAGTCAATATTGCAAAAGATGGTGAAGATGCCAAGTACGAAAATCAAAAAGTAGAAAAGTTTTTTGTAACAGTTAGAGAACCAAAACAATTCTTCTCTGATCCTAGCAATATGGCAAAAATCAATGGAGGACAAAAATGTGGTCCAATAAAGATCACAAAAAAGAAATTCACGGCTGATGAAATTGCACAAAACAAAAAGTTAGCAGGCAAGTCTCACTATGTTGTAGAAGCTGCATAACACTATTGCACATAGTCATTCATCGCTGGGGAGCCGATGTAAAATGCTCTCCTTTTTTTGGTGTTAAATGAAATGTAAAATTAAAGACTGTATTGAAACCACTAGAACAACCATAAACACAGCGATATGTTGGGGTTCTGGTTTTTGCCCAAAACATTATGCGATGTTTATTGGGTATAAAAAAAATTACGACCCTGAGAATATGCCATTCCAGAAGAGAAGTAGGAGTAGAAAATGAAAATTGATGAAGTTCAAAGTAAATTCCAAATAGATATAGACAATGAACTATTTGATCTAGTCCCTAGACCAACAAAAGAACAATATACTGCACTATACGAATCAATAAAACAACAAGGGCAACTTGTACCTATTACTGTAGATTCTACAGGAAAAATTTTAGATGGTCACACTAGATATGATATCTGTGAAAATTTAGGAATAAAAACTGATTATGTAATAAAGGAATTCAAGTCTGCTAAAGAACAAAGACTCTTTGTAGTTACATCCAACCTCAAAAGACGACATTTGAATGAATTTCAGATTTATGAATTATTTGAAAAGGAAATTGAGATTATGAGCCACAAAAAACATAGTGAAGGTGTAAAAAGAGGACACCAGGTTCGTAAAGGAGAATTACCTGCTATTACACTACCAGAAAGGTATGGGCGTACTCTTGAACATGATGTGGAAAAATTAACAGGTGTTCGTAGTTCAACAGTAACAGACATACGTTATCTAAAAAAACATGGAACTCCTGAACAAATTGAACAAGTGCGAAAGGGAATAGATAAACTATATCCAATAGTTCAAAGAATTCAAAAAATTAAAAACCCTCAAGTCAAAATTAATAGTGGTAATACATCTAGAAATAAAATAATTATTTTTCATATTATATTAAAATATCTTAAAGAAAACAATAATGTAATCATACATGTTTTAACTTTCAAAACTAGAACAGCAGTGGGACCCGTATTAAAAATATTAACTAGTGGTGTTAATGCAAAGTTAATTGATGTAACCTTTAAAAAAGGAAAATATTCTCAAACTAAATCAAAAGAACATCAATATTACTCAATAACACCAAATGGATTATTACTTTTAGATGAAATTACTACACTATTAGAAAAATTACCTATTAGTGTTGGTGGTTTAAAGAAGGAAAAATAATGGATTGGTACATCTGTATGGTATGTAAACTACGAACCAGTTTGGAGGAAATTATTAATCATAGAGAAAAAACATTGTATGAATTTGGGAGAGAGAAATAATTGACCTGTAAAGGAATTTGTAGTAGGCTAAAGGCAAAAAAACCAGTTGGAATTAGCAGATATAAAATCGGGCAGAAAAGATGCCAAATTTGTGCATGTTTCTTTGTAGTTGCTGGATTGTTTTGCCCTTGTTGTGGTATGAGATTACGGTTAGGACCAAGAACCAAACTGGCAAAGGAGAAGTTGAGAAAATGAGTGAGCCGAATTTTGTAGATGAGGCATTTGATATTGTAGGAAAAGTATTTGCAAATGCACATCAAAATACTATACAGAAGATAGAAAAAGATGGCAGACCCTTACAGCAGATTGAGAATTATTTGGATACGATAGTGAAAAAAGACCCAATCCTAGTGAGGCAGATATTACGAGTTTGCTTTTCAGCCTATACTAATAATCCAATTAACTTGGCAGTATTAGCTCCAACATCAGAGGGTAAGACGTATGCTACCGTCCAGGTCACTAATTTATTTCCAAGTAAGGATGTGATTGCAGTTGGCAGGATGTCACCTACTGCACTAATTCACCAGAATGGTATATTGATAGATGAGAATGGTGAAGAAATTGGTGAGAGATTAGATGAATTGTTTTTTGAGATTTTAAATGCCAAGAAAGAGAAGGATAAAGAATTAGCTAGAGAACTACAAGTAGAAGAACGTGAGATAAAAAGTACAGCCAAGAATTTGGTAGATTTAACCGGTAAGATTCTATTATTTTTGGATAATCCACAACCTGCTACATATGAAATGCTAAAACCAATACTATCACATGACAAAAAAGAGATACAATACAAGACTACATCCACTGATGGCTCTCTAAAAGTTAAGGAGACAATAATCCGTGGGTGGCCTGCAACTATCATATGCTCTGCTAAGAATGAGGCTAAAAATGAGGTATGGGATGAGATAACTAGTAGATTTTTCATGACATCACCAAACACGGATGTGACAAAATACAAGGCTGCCAATTATCTTACTGCTGATAAGATGGGTGTTCCTACTTGGGCTGATAATCTATACACGGATAATGAACAAAAGAAATATTGTGAGTTTTTTATAGAGAAATTAAAGGAAGGCATTACAAAATTATGTGAAAATGGTCATAATCCAATATTCAATCCATATAGGGAGAAACTAGTTGAGATATTTCCATCTTCTCAAGGAATTGATATGAGACATTTTAATAGATTTAATTCATTTTGTAACATTGAGACTATTTTACATGCAGGGAATAATGTAAAGATAGAATGGGTTAGTAATGATGGTATAAGGTATGTCTCAGTAATTACTTCTTTGAAGGATATTGATGAGACAGCCAAAATATTGAAAGAGATTAATGTGTTACCACCTGATAAAATGAAGTTTTTTGAGAAAATTTTCAAGAATTGTATTATGGAAAATTTGGATAGTTATGGGAATAAAGAGGATATTGTATTAGTAACTTCAAAGGAATTAGCAGATCAATACACCAAAGTGTTCAAGAAACCAACTAGTCCAAAAAAGATAGTTGAGAATTATTTAGAATATTTAGTTGATGAAGGATTTGTTGAGAGTAAGTCTAATCCTGAGAATAAATCTCAGAATTATTACTCGTTAGGTGGAGATGTGACTATACATGATTTATCGAAGTGTCGATTGGCTCTAATCGACACTATCGACACTATACCTCTTTATATATGGCTAGGCGTGGCAAAACTCGGACAGGTGTCGACCAAATTCGGGAAAGTAAAAAGAATTTTTGATAAAAATGGTACCTTAAACTTTAAAGAATTCCTAAAAAAACAACCATAGCATATTTCCAATTATGGTCGACACCTCTTCTCTATTTCTAGGCACAACGCTAGGCGTGGGGTGTATGTGTCGACCAGTGTCGATTTTCAGTCGTCGACACTCTTAAAAATACATTTAATTCACAATTTCTAATACTAATTGATTGCAATTCAGATTCAACATTCATCATTTTGAGCGTGCAGTCCGTGATGATAGTGGTGGGTATAGAGTGTACACTACTCCAAAAGGTCAAGTTTATCCCTCAATTACTACAGTGTTGAGTAAAACCAAAACTGAATCAGATAAAAAACATCTCCAGGATTGGATTGATAATACTCCACATTCAGAGTATATCTCAAGTGAAGCTAGAGACATTGGTACTCAAACTCACCAATTAATTGAAGATTATTTGCATAATAGACCATCATCAATTAAAGTAGATTTGTTATCAATTGCCCACTTTGAGCGAATTAAGGTGTTTTTGCATAAAATCACAGAAGTTCATGGTACTGAAGAGATGTTATATTCTGATAAATTGAAACTAGCTGGCACTGCTGACTGTATTGGAATGTATGATGGTAATTTATCCATAATAGACTACAAGACAAAACGATCTGATCAAAGAGAATCATATCTTACTGACTATTTCCTACAAAGTACAGCGTACAGTATAATGTGGGAAGAGATGACCGGTGATCCAATCCATCAGATAGTTATCCTAGTTAGTAGTAGAAAGGGTCAACTTAAAGAGTTTATTGTTAATCCTGATGATTATAAGGATGAGTTGTTATGTAGAGTGAAATCATACTATGAGATGGATAACTGTAAATCTTAATTAACAACCACTTTCTAGTAATTCTATCAGACCAAACAAAGGCGATAGTCATATCTTCTGCGTAACAATCTGAAACCAAATCACCTCTGCTATGATCCGCAAGTGAGGAAGTGTGATGAAAAATGAAATTAGAAAAAAACCCAAACAAAATAGGAACTTATAATGCATCTCTACATAATGATAATATTGAAAATATAGTAGAACCAAGATGCGTGGATATGCTACCCCTCTCTGGTTTTGCCCTTCATGATAATAAACTCACTATCTTATTGGAGGAAAATGACAATCTTAGGTCAACTGTTATTGTTATGGAACCAAAAGACATTCTAAAACTAGACGAATGGAAGTTAGGTCAAGAGAAACACACACAGGAAGAACTAACTTCACTAAGAAAGAAAGTAGATGGACTGAATTTCTCAAAATTAATGCAACGCCCTCCTAGAACTGACAAAGACATAGAGAATCAAAAGATAGTAGATGGATTACTGAAACATTATTCAATGGTAGTTACAGACTTGATGGATGATCCTATAGTTGAAACTCAATGTGTGTTTATCCGTTCTTTAATCAAAGAAACAATAGACAAAGACATCGCAGACCTCTAGAGGATTAATCCCTCTCTTTTTTTATTAATAATTCCTTTAAACAATATAAAATGAATTCTACCCAACTAAGCATGTGTGACAACATAATCAATTGGGTGAATGTATAATGTATTATAAACAAACTGTATATATATTTTTAAAAAATGAACTCCCCTACACCTCTCCTTTAAATACGAGTAAACTAAAATTTGAATTATGGCTAGTGTAGGCAAATCAGAGATGGAACATATGTTTGATGGTGTTAATAAAATGTATGATGTATTGGTATCTAGATTTATGATATTAAGTGAAGGAGAGACTGAACCAGATGTGGATAGATCAGAAGAAGACACTATAGATTATCTTACCAATCTTGCAAAGTCTGCTGCATTCTTGGCTCAAACAAATTCTTCAATATCCAAATCATACAAGCAAGAAAAGAGACTCAAAGCAATAGAAGAGAAACTAAAAAACTCACAATTACCAATTAACATGAGAATGTTTGAAGAGCCACAATTGGAGCAGTACAGATGACATTTACAAACAGAGAAAAATTCCTTTTAATGAGAGGATTTGCCATGACAACATTTCGAGATCCCTCTAACATTGAGGATTTTTCGGTGATATTAACTAGATATAATTACGATTTTGAGTTGAACTTAACTCTTAAAGAGTTAGAAGAGTTTGAAAAAGAAGCAGAAGAAGAGACTAAAATATTTACCATTAAAGCAAGAGAGATTCTAAAAGGATCAAATCATTCAGGAATTTCATTAAAAACGGATGAGGATTACAGATGATAGAGAAATGTCCTGAATGTGATGGAGAGATAGACGTCTTACCAATTCAATCACCAGAAATAGAATCTGTTACTAGCACAGTGCAAAACCTAACATTCACTGGCAGCACAACAGGACAATCATATGCACCTACTAGTAAAATGTACAAATGCTCCAACCCTAAATGCTGGGTAACTAAAATTAAGGAGAGTTGGGAATAATGTTTGATGGTGGATTTTTAACTAGATTCATACATCAAAATAATCTAAAGGATACACTTGCAAAGCCAATGATGCAACTCATACAAAATACTCTAGATAAGAATAGGGCTTGGCTACGTGTACAGGAGAAATACAAATAATGGAATTACATACCTATATCAAATGTGAAGAATGTGGATATGATGTAAGAGCATCTAGACATACTCCAGAAGAGTGTGAAGGCTGGAGAAAATTTGGAAAAAATGTTCTTTAATGCCTAATCACACATTTGACTATCGACTAGAACAGATAGAGCAACAACTAGATGAGATAGATAATCCAAATATCAATAACTTAGAGGCTAGTAATGTTATTGATAT
>Ga0209976_10000283_pt1 | contig 37696 bp, 31 predicted proteins | sample SumtaG_FD_182806 | JGI IMG/M metagenome (GOLD analysis project Ga0209976, IMG submission 182806) | Deep subsurface microbial communities from Indian Ocean to uncover new lineages of life (NeLLi) - Sumatra_00157 metaG (SPAdes) (version 2) | ecosystem: Environmental > Aquatic > Marine > Oceanic >...
TGGAGATGACGACCTTTCTGCCAATGTCCCATGTTCTCGATATCTCGACCGTTTCAAAGTTGGAAGATGAAGAGAAGAAAACCTCAGAGAAGATGCTCATCGCTGCTTTGACCAAGAAATACGACCGAAGATGGATCTATGCTCTTGAAGAGCTGAAGACTGAGACCGCATACCAGTTTCTCTTTCATTGGTACAATCGCGAAGAGGTTGAGTACACAAAGATTCGACTTGCCTATTCGCTTGTGAGGATAGACGGCAAGGCTCCAGTGTTAGAGTATGTCCAGGAAATCTTGAGTTCTAATGCAACTAAAGACTCGAAGATGAAAGCACTCAACTGTTTCTTCTGGATAAAGGAGGCTGGACTCGAAGATAAGGAAAAAGAGCAGTTGTTTCTCTCGATTCTCTTTAGTACCCTGATAGACAAGACCAAAGAAGTTCGCCTTTACGCATACGAGATTCTCACAGAATACTACAACACGAAGGATTTCACCCCCATTGATGACGAAGTCTATAGTATCCTATCAAAGACATCTAAGGGAACAGAATATCAACGAGCGGCGCAGATGTTTGAGGATAGGCTGAGGTCTATGAAGGCAGTTCCAGCTAAGAGGAAAGTGATTGTGGACCATATCAAAAATCTCCCACACAATCCTCCTTCACTAGATGTGTCAAAGTGTAAGGTGTGTAGTACTATTCCCGATAATCTGACAGCAGATATTGCAGCTGGTGAGTCACTCGATACCCACAAGTCCAAACTAGAGAGAATGATCATCTTTGCGTACTATAGCAACTGCATATTGCGGTGTCCTGTTTGCGGTAGGCTGTATAGATACAAGTACGAGTATGAGTTTCTTGTCGGTATGTCCAGCGAAGAGGATGAATGGCTTTGGCGAACAGATACTGATGGAGCAGTAGAAATAGTAGATTCATTCCTGAAATACTACGACTTCAAACACATAGTCACCAGTGGAATCTTTTTGAAAATCACTTATTGATGGAACAGAGAAACTCTGTACGATACTGTGATTTGGTGATGGGATTCCATATCTCCTCAAGGGCTGAAAACCCAAATCGGTCCAATGTAAGATGTTCGACCATTTGCTCCTACGATTCGAATGGCATAGTAATCCATTCCCTGAGTGTTCAACGTAGCTGGGTCTATCGGATTCTCGCTGTGGTCATTGATGTAGTAGTTCCCATCAGAACCTTCTATGCTACTATTGTAGCTGATTCCGGATATTGCATCAATATCGGAGATAGTAATCGTACCAGTTGGTGAGGTAACATTAACCGTTTGCCAAATCAAGCCATTCTTGATTATTTCAATCGATGCTCCCCAGTTAGGTACCCATCCCGCTCCTGCGGTGGCAGCGTGATTAAGTCCAGCAGCTGGTGAACCATCCTGAGCAAAGAAGATTGATAGATTACGTGCAGTCGTTGGAGTTGAAACAGTTACTGTGGAGTTATAACCGACAGATTCACCGTTTATTGAGAAATCAAGAATTGGTCTACCATAGTCAGAAGTTCCATAGACCCTTCCAGTTTCAAGACCACTGAACACGCTGTCCCTTGTAAGGCTGCTAGCGTAAACTGCGGTTATTCCACTCGGATAGGGATGTCCGTTTCGAGCATTATAGAGGGAAAACGGATACTGATGACCAATACTGGCTCTTGTGTGACTAATGCTATGTCCAGGGCGACCATCGTGATTATCTCCATTTGCCATGAATGTCATTCTATAACCCATATTGAGAGCATCAATGACTGAGGATCCTGGAACTGGAGTTTCAGGGAAGTCTACTGAACCTCTGTAATTCAGTGTGTTATCATATAGGCATTCACCATGAACTGATGTCACTTCGACCATTTTCACATAATCAGGATTCATCAAAGTCCAATCCTGGATGAACATACTTCTCACAGTGTGATGAGGAATAGCCAGTGCTCGTGCTCCAGTTGATGTAGTGAATTCATCAAGAACGGACCAGAGTTCAGGAATTGTGTTTTCAGTTATTGCCGAAAAGAGGGGCATTGAATCATCGCTGAAAATGCATGTATAATGTCCTCCAGACGCGATGGGAACTGGAACGAACAAGAGTGCCTGATCTACATAATTTGTTGTCCACTCTCCTCCATAGAAGGATACGAATTCTCCAGGATCGTGAGCATCAGATGTTGCTTGTAGATAATTCTGGAATGCAGCATTCCCTGTTTTCTCTCGGTCAAATATTGTGAAGTGTTCTCCATGGTCAGTAAGTGACATGAAATCGAGACCTGCAATATAACGACCATAAAGGTAGGATTCTGTAGCAGTCCCAGAACCGTCGGAAAGTGAAGAGTGTCCGTGGAGGTCTCCCCAGTAGATTCTTGGTGTATCAACAGCATAGTCATCTACAATTATTGGATTACTCCAATACGTATTCTGAGTGTGAGAATCTTCTACCAGAATATAGTGAATGCCGGGTGTGTCGATTTGAAAATCAAAGGTATGAATTCCATAGTCTACGGATCTATCAGAAGCATAAACTGCAAGTCCTGGGCTAAATATTCCCCCTGTAAATGTGAATTCATCTGGAATATTCGCAACCACACCTGTCAATGCAAGGCCTGTTGTGAGATTATAGGATTGAATCGAAAACTCAACAGTTCCATAATAGTTAGCGCTAATCCGTTCAAAGGAATCCCAAACCTCTACAGTTGCATCAAACGCTTCTCCTACATCAATTGATGAAGGAGCATGCACCCAAAGTAGAGCCGGGTTATTATCGAACATTACTCCTACGTCTATGTTTATACTAGACCATAGAAAGAGTGGTGTCAGAAATATGATCACTGTAATCAATGTCTTGAGTCTTAGAGTCAAGCGGGGCCTGCTTACCAGTGCTTGGATTTTTATTCGATTCAGTACCATTCGTCGGAGCAATGATTCTTTGATATCTTCTGAGGGGGTTTTCTGTTTCTTGAGTATTAGACGGATTCCTGCGATAGCAAGTCGAATGGTAACGAGTATCAAATTACCTAGGAGATATGTAACGAAGAAGAGGATGATAACAAGAAGCACAAGCCAAGCATACACAGCCATTGCACCAGTATAGATGCTTGAGGAATACGCCAACACGTATCCATGTCTGCGCCATGCAGAGTTTTTCGAGAGTGCAGCTATTCCTATTCCAATAAGTATACCAAGTACACTCCAGAAATAGATTAGAAATGTCCAAACTCCAAAAACATACAGAGCAATGCGACCTATTCTCATAATAGCCGCAAAATATCGAGTTTCCAAGAGTGATTGTAATTTGGTTGTCATGGAAGTATCAAGATTAGTAGATGGTTGTCCGTCTTCGCCAGTCATTCTGTAGACCCAATGAACTGGATACATCCTGACATAAAAATCAAACTAATTTTTCTCATATAATCTTACTAATTTAATAGACCCTTTTGCATCTCAACAAGTCTATCTATCGCCATAGGTGAATATGATGGAACATTCAGAAAAATTGAGTCGTAGAAATCTATGGGGTTGGGCTCTTGGTGCAATCCCTACTGGACTACTTGCGTTTGTCTTTGGCTTGAAATACGTTGAATTCTTCTTCGATGATTTAGGATTACTACCTGGCTTCTTCATAGCTGGACAAGTCATCTATATGACTATCAATGCGTTGAATGATCCATTATCTGGTCAGCTATCAGATCAAACAGATCGTTCTCGGTGGGGCAGTAGACGACTGGTATACATGAAGTATGGAGCCCCAATTTGGGCACTAACTTTCATTCTTGTATGGTTCCCTTGGAGCCTAACCAATCAAATTACTATCTTCATCCATTATGTAGTTTCAATCTGTCTGTTTGATACGCTCCTTACTCTTGTGCTTCTCGTCTGGCTTGCAGTACTTCCAGAAATGACTACGGATATCGATGAACGAAACAAAGCACAATTCTATGCTGGAATATTGGGTACAATCGTAGTGCTCCCAATATTCATCGTGATTGCTACACTCGAACCTAATTCTGAAGGTTTCCGTTTTCTGATGCTGATCTTCGCGTTGGTTTCTACTATCTTCCTGTGGCTCACGGCTCGTTATTGTGAAGAAAGACCAGAATTTCAAGATGATCAGAAGTATACTCTGATGGAATCGATAAGGGCCACTTTCAAGTCCAAGACGTTCCTTGTCTACGTTGGATTCTATTTCTGTCAGAATTTCCTAGGTAGTCTTGGATTGAGCTACTTCTTTGTGTACATTCTTCTACTTGAAAGAATAACGCCAGGTCTAAACATACTCGTGCTATTCTTCGTGATTTTCTTCATAGTTGGATATGCGGGCAATATAATCGCTCTGAGATTACGACCCAAGTGGGGAATGAGGAAGATAATCTTGCGGTTCGGAGCATTTCGGACCATCAGTTCATTCGTCCTGTTCCTGATAATTCTCGTGCCGGGATTAGAACCACTCATCTGGTATGGTCTCATTGTAACCACATTTGCAGGTGGCTATGGTATTTTCCATATTCCGATGCAGTATCTGGCTATTGATGAGGATGAAGTTCTGAACGGTTCTCGAAGAGAAGGAATGTTCATTGGCGTAATGGCACTCCTTACAAAACCTGCTACTAGTTTGGGTCCAATAATTGCAACAGTGGTATTGACAATATTTGGATATGTACAAGGTGGTGGCCTTGGAGATCAACCAGAATTAGCATTTCTTGGTATCAAGATGATGTGGTTGTTACTTCCTGCAATAGTTGCAGGAATTAGTTTGATCTTCATATACTTCTACCCACTCTATGGTGAGAAACTCACGGATATGCAAGAAAAGCTTGAGATACTGCATAAGGAAAAGAGGAAGAAATTCTTGACTGCCTCTGCGGCTTCTCAAGATACCGAAGAGAGAACATATTCTGATTCGTAATCATTGGAATATAGATGCTGGGGAGATGAATAGTCACCCCAGCCTCAATCTCTAACTGGAAGTCTGTATTGGGTAGGTTCCATATTTTTCTCGCATTCGCATAACAGCTTCCCATCTATCTACAGTTACTGTTGGAGGGATACTATGACCGCTAGCGAAGATGTAACCACCACCAGGTGCGAGTTCTTGAATTAACTTCTTGCTGTAATCCTCGATTTCTTGGATTGAACCTTCAGCCAACATGATGGGGCTGATGTTGCCAACAAAAGTAATCTTGTCGCCATATCTTTCGTTTAGTTTGAAGATGTCATATTCAGGGTTTGCCGTTGATGGTTCAATTGGGTTAATTGCATCAATCCCGCAATTCACAATATCATCAAATAGAAGCATAAGGTCTCCATCCGAATGAAGGAGTATTTTCGTTCCCCTCTTATGGGCTTCATCACAAATTCGTTTCAACCAAGGGAACACATAGGTTTGGAAGTTTTTAGGGCTCATGAATGGTCCATTTTTGAAACCATAGTCGTCCAAGACCATAATTAATTCGGTGCCTTCATCACCAAGAATCTTCGTCAATTCCACCGCTAGTTTTCCACTATCGTCAAAGACTTTCTTTGCGTGCTTTGGACGTGCGAGTAAACGAGAGAATCTCTCGATTCCAAATGCTTCCCAACTTGGCTCTAACAATCCGCTAATTGTAGGAACTGCGAGTACCTCATTGTTCATCAGACCTTGCACTTCTTTTCCAGCATGATATGACGCTAAGCGTTTCGGGTCCTGGGGGTCTGGACGCTCCCAGCTCTCATATTCTTCAAAGCTCTTGAAATATCCCCCATGATATGCAGATATCACGGTTCCATCTTCTTCATATGTTTCAAACTTAATGATTCTTCCAAACTCGTCTATTATCCCGCCTTTGATAATTTTCCTTTGAAAATGAGTGAAAAGACAGATTCCAACATCTATCTTGACTCGACGTAGAAACTCGTAACTGTCTGTATAACCCTTGACAAAGAAGTTCTTGTTACTAACAACCCAACCTGCGATTCGATCCTTGAAAGGCAAATATGTTAGTGCTTTGATGGTTTTACTCGAACCCTTACTTGTTGGTATACCATAATGATTCATGATGGCATTGTTTGTGAAAGCTTCGTAAGCAGGGACACGATCAGGTTCCTCATGGTTCAATGCTTTCATTACACGGGTGGGTGCATCCATGGATTGAATCCTCCTGTAGGACATTAATTTGAAACTTCGATAGGATAATTTCCATACTTCTCCCGTATCCTCATGACTGCTTCCCAACGATCGATAGTAACAGCAGGATTGATACTATGACCGCTACTGAAGATGTAACCACCACCAGGCCCCAATTCCAGAAGGAGCTTCTTACTATAATCCTCGATTTCTTGAATCGAACCTTCAGCCAACATCACGGGGCTAATGTTGCCAACGAAAGTCAGCTTGTCACCATATTTTTCGTTTAGTTTGAAAATGTCATATTCAGGATTGGCGGTTGTTGATTCGATGGGATTGAGTGCATCAACTCCACATTTGACAATATCATCAAACAGAAGCATCAAGTCACCATCGGAATGGAGGAGAATCTTACTTCCTCGCTTATGTGCAGCATCACAGATTTGTTTTAACCATGGAAAGACGTATGTCTGGTAATTTTGAGGAGACATGAAGGGGCCATTCTTGAATCCGTAGTCATCCCAGATTAGAATGAGTTCCGCACCATTGTCTGCAAGTATCTTTGTCAGTTCCAGAGATAATTTTCCATGATCATCGAAGACCTTCTTTGCCTGTTTAGGACGAGCAAGAATCCTGGAGAATTTTTCAAGCCCAAAAGATTCCCAGCTTGCTTCCATCATTCCGTTAATTGCAGGAACTGATAGAATCTCATCATTCATCTGAGCCTGAACTGCTTTTCCAGCCTCGAATGCAGCCAACCGTTTAGGCTCGTTTGGGTCTGGTCGTTCCCAACTCTCGTAATCTTCGAATGTCTTGAAAGATCCTCCATGATATGCAACAATTATGGTCCCATCTTTTTCATATTTCTCAAATTTCATAATACGACCAAATTCGTCTATCATTCCACCCCTTGTGAGCTTGCGCTGCTGGTGAGTGACAATACTAATTCCAATGTCAATCTTAACACGCCGTAGAAACTCGTATGCATCAATCATGCTTTTTTCAAGAAAATTCTTACTACTCATCGCCTTATTGGCTAGCCAGTTTTTACCAGGGAGGTAGGTAACCAAACGTGCAGCACCACTCAAACCACCAGTAACAGGAACACCATAATGAGCCATGATCGTATTATTTGTGAATGCACTCTCAAATGCAGGAACACGATCTGGTTCCTCGTGATTCAATGCTGTTAACACACGAGTGGGCGCATCCATGGAAACTAATCCTCCAAGAGCGCTTTGATACGACGTACTCCTTCAATTGCATCAGCAGCATAATCATCAGCGCCTAGCTCCTTCGCAATCTTCATGCTGAGTGGAGCGCCCCCGACAATCAGCTTCACACTTTCACGGAGTCCAGCTTCCTGAAGAGCTTCATGAACTGCAGTTATTTCTCTCATTGTCATCGTGAGTAGACAGCTTAGAGCAACAACTTTGGCGTTATGTTCTTTCACTGCTTTTACGATTTTATCTGCAGGACAATCCATACCCATGTCTATGACATTAAAACCACCAGAAACTAACATGGTAGCTAGGATATTTTTACCAATGTCATGATTATCTCCCTTTACAGTTGCAGCAATGATTGGAATCCTCACTCCTTCTTCATCAGAGGATAGATACGGTTGAAGGATAACAAAAGCCTCTTTCATGGTTTCTCCTGCAAGAACTAATTCGGTAAGGAAGTACTCGTTTGTTTCATATCGTCGGCCGACTTCATCCATCCCCTTTGTGAGGGCACCAAGAACAGAATAAGGGTCAGTACCAGCATCGAGATGTTTCTGGACAGCTCCTGCAATATTATCAACGTCTAGTTCAATGATCATGTTTGATATTTCTTCGAAACTCATCGTAAAGTATCTCCAATTTTCTTGACTCTGATTGTCAAATGCTACCCTTTTATGTTACAAAAGGGGATAATATTCTTTTCATTTTACCAAGTAGTAAAAGATTAATGCCCCATTCAGATAATTCCGGACTTCGTAAAGGTGATTCAGATTACAGGCAAAGCATTCGGATCAGGTAATTTTGGTAAATGGATTAACGATGAACAAGGTCTCCCAGCGTATCAGTATACATGCAATCATCTGGAAGACCCTAAAGCCATCACGAAAACGAATAAACAATGGAGACCTGGGAATGAGCATCTACATCAAGTTGGAAACGATCGAGTAGTAGGTGTCGCTTCTAACTATGGTCATATACAACTACGCCAAGACGAAGGAAGCCCAAAATTCCTCAATGACTATAATCCTGATGAAAATCAATATGCTGGAGGATTTGGGTATCTCACTGATGGAAACGCTGTGTTGTCAACTTATTATCCTGGAAATTCTGAGTCCTTTGAGAGAATCTTTGGAATGGGATACTATAGAAAAATTGTCGAAGGTCATGGACTGAAAGCAGACCAGACTATCTTTGCACCATTTGGTGATGATCCACTACTAATCTCTGAAGTAATAATCACTAATGAGAGGGATACTCCAGTAAATGTATCATGGACAGAATATTGGGGTTGTCAGACATACCAATTCTCATTCAAGGCATTGGCTAGAGCATTAGCTTCGAAGAAGATACATCCGAATCATTACCGTAGACAAATGTCCAAGCGATTCTCACACAACATTTCTGTAATTGGTAAGAATACAGGTCTGATAGATTATCAAATATTCAAGGGAAATCGACTTGGAGACAAAATCGGTTGGGGAGCTCTAAGTTTTGCACTGAAATTCGTTGGAAAAGCACTCACTGGTGGTCGCTCGGTAAAAGGGCCTGTTAAAGAAGCAGTGTTAGAAGATGAAACATTACCACCAATCTTCCTTGTGTCGCTAGATGATTCATTTGATGACTGTGGTACAGATGCCGCTGCATTCTTTGGTGAGGGAGGGGTTATTTCCCCAGACGGAATAAACGATCTGAAATTTGATTCAACAACAGGTTTGTTTCTGCAGAGAAAATTGGAACTCCAACCAAACGAGCGTAAAACAATTCGGTTTGCCTATGGCTATATTCCTGAAGGATTCGAACTTCATAATATTGTGGAGAAATACAAGGACAAGGATATTTTCGCGAAATCTTGCAATTCTTGGAAGGAAGGTAGAATTGAACTAGATTTAGATGAGAAGTGGGTTGATCGCGAGCTCTCTTGGCATAACTACTATCTAAGAAGTAATCTGACTTATGACAGCTTCTTCAAGGAACATATCCAATCACAAGGTCATGTCTACCAATACATAATTGGATTCCAAGGTGCAGCTCGAGACCCCCTCCAGCATGCTTTACCTTTCATCTATACCGATGGAACCATCGTGAAAGAAGTACTACGGTATACCCTCAAGACAGTAACCGATGAAGGTGAAATTCCGTACGGTATCGTTGGAAGTGGTATGGTGATGCCATCACCATTTAGACCGAGTGATCAAGAGATGTGGTTACTTTGGTTGGCTAGTGAATACGTATTAGCTAATCGAGACAAAGAGTTTCTGGAAGAAATTCTACCAACTTATCCAGTTTATGGTAAAAAAGCAGGCAAAGCCAGTGTACGAGATCTGCTTGCTAGATGTTATCGACACTTGGTTGAAAATACGGGAACTGGAAAGCACGGTCTCCAAAGACTCTCGAATGGTGATTGGAATGATGCGATGGTAATTGGATACGCTCCACAAGAAGAACATGACAATGTGGAAGAAGTTGGTGAGAGTGTATTGAATGCAGCAATGGCAGGATATACACTTGACATATACTCTCGATTGTTAGAATATATCGGTGATTCAACATTTGCTGAAGAGGTCAAAGATTACACAGAAAAACAGCGTCAGGCGGTTCGTGAACAGTGGACCGGAAAATGGTTCAAACGTGCTTGGCTTACTGAAGAGATAGGTTGGGTTGGAGAGGACAATCTCTGGTTAGAACCACAACCATGGGCAATCATCGGTGGAGCCGCAGACTCTGAAATGGCAAAGATCCTTTCCCAGTCAATTGATGATCTGTTGCGTAAACCTACGAAAGCAGGAGCTATCATTCTCGCAAAGCCAGATGAAAAGATGGTGGGAGCACCTGGTACTGGTACGAACTCAGGAGTCTGGCCATCAATCAATGGTACTCTGATATGGGCACTTGCTCTTGTAAATGGAAATATGGGTTGGGATGAATGGAAGAAGAATTCGCTAGCAGTTCGTGCGGAATCTTATCCTGATGTTTGGTACGACATCTGGAGTGGTCCTGATACCTACAATTCGGACTTGGCAAATCGTCCCGGTGAAACCATGTTATCAGCTGATGGTGGTCTAATAGATGGAGATTTGGATGAAACCGACGATGAGTATACTACTGGAGGATTCCTAGGAGTCAATTGGACAGATTTTCCAGTGATGAATATGCATCCTCACGCTTGGCCGCTATACACTGTTTCGAAACTTCTTGGCATAGAATTCAACGATCATGGATTTGACCTAGCACCAACATTGCCAAAGGATTCTTACAAATTCTCATCACCTCTGTTCGACTTAGAGAGAACAAAAGAAGGATACTCTGGAAAGTACAGTCCAAAAGTAGCAGGAAAATGGAGAATCAAGTTCAAACCAAATGAGACAGAACTTGATCGTCTTTCACGTTTGATAGTTAATGGAAAAGAGGTAGAGATAGCACGAGAGAACGGTATGATATATTGGGAAGGTGAGAGCTCACCTGAAAGCCCACTCGTATGGTCTCTCAAGTTCTGAGATTTTCAAAAGTGGACAGGTGGAGAGATAATAGCTGATGAAGTCACGTGATAGGACTTTGGCAGCAATAGAAGGTATTCCAGATGGGATTCCGTTCAATCCGTTTATCATGCATTTTGCTGCAGCAATAGACCAGTTGGATTATTCCAATGTCTACTGTAAGGATGCGTCGGTTCTTGCTGATGCTCAAGCAAAATGCGCATCTTCCTTTGGTATAGATCATGTCAATGTATCCACTGATGCCTATCGAGAAGCAAGTGCATGGGGGGTGGAGATTGACTTTTCTGGACATACACCTGTCGCTAAGACTCATCTAAGCATAGAGGAATTTGACTCGGTTGACACCCCAGACTTGAATTCTTCAATTCGTGTTCAGGACAGAGTCAAAGCTGTGCAACTATTGAAGGAACAAGTGGGAGATAACCAATGCATAGTGGGATGGATTGAAGCTCCATTTGCAGAAGTTTGCTGCCTTTTTGGGCTGATTGACATACTGAAGATGGCTCGAAAGTCCAACTGGACCGAGATAATCAGAGGTCTCATTAAACGAATCATACCAATTCAGAAAGAGTTTGCACTGATGCAGATTGAAGCAGGAGCGGATATCATTGGTGCAGGAGATTCTGCTGTTTCACAAATTGGACCGAAGAGGTATCAAGAAGCTTGTCTTGAACCAACGAAAGAGTTGTTTCGAGAAATCAATAAACATGTACCATCCCTCTATCATGTCTGTGGTGATTCGTCGGTTATTGATAAAGATGGGAATAATATGCTCAAACTGGTTGCAGTATCTGGAACATCTGTGCTGGACATTGATTATCAGGTAGATATGAAATCAGCAAAGAAGATGGTTGGAGATAGAGTCTGTCTTCGAGGAAACACAAATACCACGATTCTTGGTGATACTATGTACGATGTTTCTCAGGTTGCAGAGGAGATATCTCAGACCATTCAAGCAGGGAAACAAGGTGGTAGGTTTATGTACGCTGCAGGATGTGAATGGCCCTGGCATCCCTTTGAACTGGCTGAACGGAATCTTAGAATCGCAAGAAAACTAATTGATGAGATTGGAGGATATTGATGTGAACTCACGTGAACGTGTAATGGCTGCTCTGAATCATGAACAACCAGATATGGTTCCACTTGATCTCGGAGGAAATCAATCAGGTATCCACATTGTCGCATACAAACGCCTACTAGAATATTTAGATATTGAAGATCCCAACATTTGCTACAGTGATTTTGTTCAGCAGGTTGCTAAACCATGTGAGGAACTACTGACACGATTTGACATAGACATCAGATGGTTGCATCCTCCTTCAGCATACTTGCCAGAGAGTTTTGTCCCTGAGGTGGAGGGAGAATATCAGGGAAACTGGGATCAATTTGGAGTATTCTGGGGGAATAGTGCTGAGAAGAAACGTGAAGATATTCTCTATTATGATCCAGTAATTCATCCTCTTAGTGATATGAAAACAGTCCAGGAAATTCACGAATACGATTGGCCTGATGGTACTGATAGAACTCCTTTCAAAGGTTTGAGAGAGAGGGCCAAGAAACTAAGAGAAACTACGGAATATGCTATTGCAACATCCCCACTTGGGTGTATTTACGAATACACAACGTTTCTTTTTGGATTCACGAAAGTGATGAGATATTTGCAGAGAGAGCCAGAACTAATTATAGCAGCCATGGAAGAGTTAGAGAAATATTGGACAGATTATGCAACTACATTTCTAAAAGAAGTCACTTTTGGCGATGAGTGCTATGTTGATATTGTAGCAAATAACGGGGATTTGGCACAACAAACAGGACCCATTATGAGTCCAAAAAGAATCTATGAACCTGTAATCAAACCGATTGAAAGGAGATTTTCAGAAACCATCCATCGACTTGCTGATGTGAAAATAAACTACCATTGTTGCGGAGCAGTATCCCATTTCATCCCACATTTCTCAGAAATTGGGTATGATGCAGTAAATCCTGTTCAAGTTGGAGCAACAGAGATGGAACCTTGCGGTCTCAAAGAACGTTTTGGAAAAATGATAACATTCTGGGGAGGTTTGTGCGATACACAAAACACACTTCCTTTTGGTACTCCAGAGCAGATACAGAAAGAAGTTCAACAAAATATGGCATGCCTGAAACCAGGTGGCGGTTATATCGCATCAAACATCCACAACATAACTGCCGAGGTACCTCCTGAAAACATAGTGGCAATGTTTGAAGCAGCCAAGAAGTATCGATATTATTGATTCGGACTGAGGAGCAGCAGTTTCTGGGATAGTTTAATACGAATAGAATATGCTCACAAACACTCAGTGGAGGCTTCAGAGTGAAACATAAACTGCTATGGGAGTTCCCAGGATCTCTAGAAACTGATAGATTGATTGTCAGAAAATACGAGAAAGGAGATGGCAAGGAATACTTTGCTCTCTTTGAGAGGAACAATAATCGTGAGAAACTCAAAGAGCATGTGGATGAAGCCCTCTCTGTAAAGACCGAAGAGCAAGCTGAGATTAGAATTAGAGAACACGAAGCAGAGTGGATTGCACGAAAGAGACTCGTATTAGGAATCTGGCTCAAAGAAACAGGTGAATGCATCGGACAGATATGGATTGAACCAGACAAGTGGGAAGTTCCTTCGTTCGAGCTTGGGTATTTCATTGATTCGGGATATCAGAGGAAAGGCTATGCACTGGAAGCATCAATTCGCTCACTCAAATTTCTCTTTGGTGATCTTAAAGCTCACAAAGTAATCATAATCACTCAGGACACAAATGAGAAGAGCTGGAAACTTGCAGAACGTCTTGGTTTTCCAAAAGAGGGACATTTTCGAGAATCACGAGCTAAAGATGGAAAACGATGGGGTATGCTCTACTATGGCATGCTGAGGAATGAATATAGAAAAACAGTCAAGGACTAGTGCAAAATGGACACCAAGATATTCAATGAACTGACCGAAGAGTTAGACAAGATGTGGCAACAACTATGGAAGGACAATCGTCTACCCACACAACATCAATTCAGAAGATTACACTAGAATATATCCAAACTGAAGGATTGATTCTTGATATTGGGGGTGGAGGAGAGGGGCTTGTTTCCCGAATCGTGGGGTCCAAAGTGTGTGCAGTTGATATTCGAATGAGTGAGATACGAGAAGCTCAGATTCATGGACCACCTGCAAATTGGTTTGTGGGAGATGGTCAGGCCTTGTGCTTCCAAGACAAAGTATTCGATGTTGTTACACTCTGGTTCTCACTTGGGTACATGAGTGACTGGTCGATAAAGCAGTGTGTGCTAGAAGAAGCTCATCGAGTTCTAAGAAATACGGGTAGACTATCAATATTGGCTAGTAATATACCAGAATCTTGTGAACGGCTTATTTTCTGGGGACACTTTACTCTCCCCGATGGCACTGTATCTCAGACAGGGTATGGGGTGAAAGGGGGACAGGATCAGACATTGGAACGAGTAGTCGATTTACTCAAAGATATCGGGTTCAAGATACAATCTCAAGAAGATAACGAAGCGTGGTTTAAGATTAAGGCCATCAAAATATAGCAAGACTCAACTGTTCTTTGTTCCAAAACCTTAAAGTGCGGACCGTTGACCGCTCTGTCCATCAGACATCTGGTGAGAAACAATGAGCCTTGCAGTTTGGTGGAGACGCGGTAGCAAACCCGGTTTAATCATGATGTTCTTAGGACTGGCAGGTCTAGTGCAGATTCCATTACTCTGGCATGCACAGGTCTACGTTAGTGTACTGAGTGCAGAACTTCAATTGCTAGTTTCACTTGGAGCTATGGCAGTCTTAGGAGGCGCATATGTTCTCATTGCAGAAACTATGTATCGATGGTCCTACATTGTTTCCAAGAGAAAGAAGAGAAGACGTCAGAGGGCTCAAGTGAACTGGATAGCTAAACTATCAGCTTTTACCCGTTCTTGGACAGATATGCCCGCATTTGTGGGAGTAGGCCTATTGACCTGTATCTTCTTCCTGTTCTATTTCATACCCTTTGGTGTAGGTGATGCAGGAAGTCTACCCTCATTCCTAGCAAGTGTTGCATTTCTTGATCCTCTCTACGTCTACCCAATTGCTGTAAATGCTGCAGCCATTGCAACTGCGGTTCTGGCCAGCTATATGAACTACAAGATCAAGTAGAGAAGTCCTAGACTGTATCTCAAATCTTAAGAGTCAAATCAAGAAATAGTCATAATGAGGCATTATTTTGGCAGGATTAGAAATTGGAAGTGAAGCCCCAGATTTTACACTCTTAGAAGCCCTAGGAAAGACTGTTACTTTGAGTGAAGAAATCCAGAAAGGACCAGTAGTACTTGTATTCTATCCAGCAGACTTTACTTCTGTATGTCAGGAAGAACTCTGCAGGTTTAGAGATGTTCTAGCGGATTACAATAGCATGGGTGCAAGCGTTCTGGGAATATCGGTAGATGGTATTTTCAGTCATAAAGCATTCAAGGAAGCCAATAATATCGAGTACCCACTACTGTCCGATTGGGAAAAGAGCGTGATCAAGGCCTATGATATTGTCCACGAAGACTTCGTGGGAATGAAGGAAGTAGCAAAGAGATCTGTTTTTGTGATAGACACTGACAGATCCATTGTCTATGCTTGGGTCAGTGAGGACCCGGGAAAATTACCTCCCTTTGATGAAGTAAAGATGGCAGTGACAAAACTGGCATAGTTGCAAGATGGTACAGTTTGTCACGAAGTAATTCTAGTTCCACATTTTTTACAGAATCGATCACTCTTTACATTCTCTGTGCGGCATTTTTTACATCGAATTCTTTGTGATGACTCAGATTCATCCGATAGTGAAATTTTGTGTTGATTTGCTTTCACATAGGAGGATCCAGTCATTCTAGAACCTAATCCCTTGACACTAATACTAGAGCGGGGTTTCAAAACATGTGCATAGAGTGAATCCCCAGATGAGCCATCATCTTTTATCCTGACGGGTTTATGACTTGCTCTTGCTTGTACAGCATCATCGTTTACAAGGAGTTTCTTACAATTTGGACAAATTTTTGTATCTGCTTCAAGTGTTTTTCTGCACTTCGGATATCTCATTTAATTGACCTCCAAATCGGATATACAATTTCTGTATTGTTTCTCCCAAGAGGTGTCGCTACGTTTATAAAACTTGGACTTTGACACCCGTAATGCATATGCCGAGGTAGATCAGCCTGGGAGATCGCACGGCTGAAGACCGTGTTTACTCTTTTTGATTTCTAATATGATTCACAACGGTATTGAAATTACTACATTGTCAATTCTGCCCAGAACGAGGATTGTCGCATATGTCGCTACGTTTATATTTCTATGAGACGGGCCTTCTCAATAGACATGCCGAGGTAGATCAGCCTGGGAGATCGCACGGCTGAAGACCGTGTTGTCGTGTGTTCAAGCCAATTGGGACTTGTCCCAATGGGAATAAATCACGCCCTCGGCACCATTTTTCCTTACTCATTAATGAAGAATCCTTCAGATTTCAGGTGCATCTTGGATTGTTTAACATCATCTACATTCTGTTTTGATAACCAATCTAAGATAGCCTTCTCTTTAATGTCAAAGTTTGGTCGAACGATTAATGCACTTCTAATCTTGGATTCATACCCATGAACCCTTGCCTGCCATCTAATACTTACTCTATCTGAGATTTCAAAGTATGATAGTCGGGCAGGACTGAGACTAATACTAATTCCCAAACTTTCAGATATTGTCTTCTCGTCATCGATTAGTCTATTGCGATAATTCCAAATCACACTGGATAACTCGTTAGCAATCGTAGATATGTGATTATCATTATTATCTTTCAAAGAATCTAAACGACCAATAGGGATGGACTGCTCGGTAACAATTCCGCGATGCTTGTGCATTTCTCGTGAATGTTTCAGGAATTCTAATGCATCTTGGGAAATCCTTGATTTGAATCCCATTCGCGGTCCTTTATTACCATCAAAAAGCGCGTGGGACCTTGGCCAACTAATTAAACCATTCTTGTTAACATGACCTTCTTGTGCCAGCATCTCTTGCATGTAACCACATTTTGCAATTGTTGACCACTGCCGAAATTCATCAGGAAGACCATAGTTGAGAATTGTTCGGTCACCCGAAGGTATCCCCCAATTATTTAATGCACGAGCGATTGGACTTGCAATGTAGAACTCGTAGTCTCCCTTCCTCTTGCTAACGGACCCACTGCTATAGGTTGAACCAAAATTATCGAGAATATTCTTGACGCGGTTTATTCGGTCAAGGCTTCCTTCTGTAAGATGCAGACTCCCAACTTTAGGAATATGACAATCACTAACTGCGATTCCAATCAGACGGGCTTTTAGTACTTCAAGATTATCTGCAGTTGGAAATCGGGGGTTCTCAATACCACCATGCCCATTGGCTCCAGAAATCTTATCGATTCTACCTTCAAGTTGACCGATAGATATCCCTGCGATATCACACAACAGATGCAATGTTGATCCAGGGATTCGAGGATTATCTTTTGTAATGAGTTCGCAATCAATTTGAGTAAATTGTTTGGATAATTGGTAGATATGATGGATAGCTGTAACCATTGAGTCAAGTTCTAAATGAGATACAGCTTCCTCGAATATTCTATTCAAATCCTGCATTCTGTTGAAGTAAAAGTACTGATTACCAAATGCACTCAGCAATGATTTCTTCTCTTGGACCCAAACATACTGTCTATCATCAACAATACCTGGTCGAAATAGGTAACCGGATTCTCCAAAGGACTCTCTTTCTGCTATTGAAAGAGGGTTATTGATAGTGGAAAAGATAACATGAGGAGTTCTTTTACTATCAAAAATGGAAAGTTCAGGTGATTCATTATTGTTGATTTCAAGAGGATTCACTTTCCGAAGATATTCCAACTGATTGATCAGACTTGGCTTCTTCTTTCCTGTTGCCCATCGAGTGACCGTTGTTCTATGAATTCCATAACTGGCAGCAAATTCTCGATATGCGGTCGGTGTCTGTTGGATTATTTGATTGTCTAGCGCCTCTAGTAATGAGCAGTAAATTTCTGCTTGTCTATATCGTTTATTGAAATTTGGAGTCGTTATGATTTTCCAATGCTTATTCAAGGTTTCATTCAATTTCTCATTAGAACGAATTTCGCAGTTTCGAGGAATTTCACTTTCATGGTATTCCCAGTTAGATAATCTTAGTTTGATTTCAGTATTATCTGACTTGCCAGACAATTCTGCATTGACTTCTCGTAATAATTGGTCTCGCTCCTCTTCTGTGAGTCGTTGTTCACGAATCTGCACTCTGAGATCCTCTTCATCATCTTCCAGATCATCAAATTCCCTGAATTCAACCATGAATGGACCTCCAATATCTAAGTAGAATCCATCCTATAGATACACCACGGAAATCAATTGCAGGTTTGTAATTCATAATGTTTTCACTAAATCAATAGGTTACAGAAGTTAAGTTAAAGACAGCTTATCCAAAAGTTGTTCATTGGACGGGTCTGGGTGTCTTTTGGACACATTTCAAAGTAGTAAATCGTCAATTGGACGGAAATTTCAAACAAAACTTGTCGAAAGGACGACTCAACCTGTCTTTTGGTTACCTAATTCAAATCGCACACAAGTTACCAATTTCTAAGATCAATCGTCAAAGAATTTCAGAAACAGAGGGTATAGGTTTTTATCAAATCAATACGTATGTTAGATATGGCGCGTGGTAGAAAGAGCCTTTTCAAGAAGAACAAGAAGGGGTATAAACGATTTGCTGATTCTGGAAAATCTGTGCATAGATATGTAGCAGAGAGAGAACTTGGTAGGAAACTCAGTTCAAGAGAGAGGGTCCACCATAAAGACGGGAATAAGTCAAACAATCGTAGAAGTAATCTCCAGGTGTTCCCATCTCAGAAAGCCCATCATGAACACCACAAGCAACAGAAGAAAAAGACAGGTTCATGGTTTGGCTAATCCCTAGTAAGGATTATTGAAATGGCAATTCTCCTAAATCTAAATATTCGATAGTCAAGCTGGTCTTGTTTTAACTCGGTCAAATAGATTTTTCAAATGCTAGTATTTTAGTAGGACTAATCGTTTATTGAGTGAGATGATAATGACGAATTTAGTCACAATACTATCTACAAAAATCGGATTAGAATTATCTAAAAATATCGCCAATCTCTATCACTCCATTCAGAAGTCATTTCAATTACATGATTACAAGAAAGTTGCTAATGAAGTGGGACTATTTTGTGATGGTATTTTGATGGCACTTTGGATCCTTTACGATAACACACGATTTCCGATAACAGGAGTTAACTTTGATAATAAATGCAGGGCACTAATGAACATGGAGAAGTATGAACCGGATTCCAGTCTAACAAATGACGAGAATGATAATAACATCATTAGCGATGAATCAATAAGAATCTACATTCCACGAGCTCTTCTCTCAATTTATACATTAAGGAGCAAGCGACAGGTTGCTCATCTTAGAGGTCTAGAGATAGATTACTTGGATACTTTGATGATAGTGCAATCTTCGAGTTGGGTTCTATCAGAAATTCTCAGTATAATTAGTGGGATTCCAGATAATGAAACAATGGAAATTCTACAAAATGTAGGACGAATGCACCTTCCCATTGTTGAATGGATTCATGATGAGCTTGTTCTTGGCAAGGAAACAATATGTATGGATCAAGCCATACTCGTTATTATTGCAGTATCAGGTGGGAGTATGGGACACACTGCAGCTATCAAGATTCTAAGACAAAACTATCCTAACGCCTCAGATCGTTCAATTTATTCTGCACGAGATGATGCAATTACCAAAGAGTGGATTCATCGCACTCAATCTAACATCTTATCTCTTAGAGCAAAAGGATGGAATGAGGCAAAGAGAATTGCTTCGATACTCAGTTAATTCCCATTTCTTTCTGGCGATTCTTTAGAAAATCTAAAGCCTTGTATCTTCCTTGTAGATTGATAGACCAATTTCCTGTGGATTTACTGAGGAGACCATCACTCTTCTTCAATCTTCCAGCAATATTTTTGCTGTCATAAGGAATTCCTATTTTGTCCAGTGATGATTTTATTACTGCAGCTGGAATTTCATCATGATTCAAACCTTTCTCATTTGCGAAGATATCTACAATAGCTACTTCTTGTTTCTTTTCGGTATCTCTATTTCCCACATTCCAATCTACAAGGATCAGATATCCATCTTTGAATACAAATGTATCAGAGATGAATTTTGAATCACAGTCCGCAGCTTTGGAGAGTTTTTCAATCCAATCATCAGGTTCAGAAATTGTTGTAGTCTTCTTTTTCTTTGCCTTTTTCTTTGCTTTTTTCTTTGCTTTTTGTTTAGTACTTGGCAAAGCAGTTTTTGTTTTGCTTGAACTCTCAGTGAGTGCCAGAAGACGTTTCAATCTATCTTCAGATTCTTCGATAAATTTGGTTACAAACGTTTCTGAGCCTTTAGCTTGTATTTCGACGATTCCTACTTTTATAACCACTTCAGTAGATTCTTTTTGCTGAGTCAATAATACTTCCTCCTATTCTTACGTTTTCCTTATTTTCCCTCACATATTAACAATTTGAGCTTTTTCATACAAATGAAATATAAACAAATTAAAAAAAATCGGTTCAAATCACGCCCTCGGCACCATTTTTCCTTATTCAATGAAGAATCCATCAGATTTCAGTTGCAAGTTTGTTTGCTTATTTCTGTGTAAGTCTTTATTCGATTAATACGAAGTTGCTATTCCTCAGGAAAACAATCATTCCTCTGTATATTATCTTGAACAATGAAATCAGCCAGATTATCACCGCACTTACGGATATGAATTCGATATTTTCTTCCATTTATTCTAAGTCGTTCATTTCTGAATGTAGCGAGGGTGAGATTGTATCGGTTTTTTGGTATATATACATAAAACGGTATTACAGGTTTTTGTATTCCATTTGTTACAGAGTCGATAACGTTCCATGTATGCTCATCTCCATTTTTGAGTTTACTTTTCAATTTACGAACTCGGTGATTTCCAAGTTCGGTTATAACCATAAGAATTGATTCAGTATCATCAACAAAGATTAAGCAATCACAGCTATCTCTAACTCGACGACTTGTTGCGCGAGCTAGTTCATTCTCCATACTGTCTCCATTCAAAACTACTGTTTCCAAGTTAAGCGTATTGAAACAGCAACCTCGGTCACAACATTCTCCAAGTAGATGATTGATGTATAGAGTTCTAATTAGAACTAAAACTGAATTCAATGAGGTTAAACCCCCTATACGGAATCCAGTACCTTATCCAAACCAATTGCTTCATCGTATAGTTCTCTTCGAATCTTGGCAAATTCTTCTTCCGATATTCCTTCATCTTTCGTAATACCGAGTTGCATAGTTTTAGTGTCTAATGTACTACTAGGCATTTTAAATAGATATGCGCTAACCTCAGGAGTATGAAGATATGGTAATCCAGATTCATCCATTTTTTCCAGTTTGTCTTTAGGTAGGAATCCATACCTCACACATGTATTGATTGATTCTAGAAGGAAATCACTGTGAGTTGTGACAATAATCTGAACATCTTGCCTGACAAGGATTGCGATAAGATTGGCCAATTTGATTTGATTCGAAGGATGAAGATGAGCTTCGGGCTCCTCAATAATCAATAATGATCCGGGTTGCACAACATACTTCAGATAAAGTAGTAAAGGAACAAGTTCAGACACTGCGGAAGATGTCCTGTGAAGTGGTATCGTTTTTCTCCTGTATCGAAATTGTATATCGGGTGGTAATTCGTCAGAAGTTGTTCTACGTCTAATCGAACCATGCAATACATCTTTTTGAAATTGGTCTGCAATCGATCCGAGCCGCCCTTTTCGATCTGGCAACCACATTAGATTTGATATAAGATCAGCAATTACTCCAGGGAACCGAGGAATTCGGAATTCTTCTATTCCAGCATATGGACTCATTTCTATAACCCGTGAAGTAAGTGCTTTGTATCCCTGAAGTATTCCGGATCTTGCGGCTGGAAGATACCAGCAAGTCATGACATCCCTGCTAACTAGAAATCTGAGAATCTCAATCATTAGAGACTGTTGGATTTGTCGCTCCAATATATCTTGAACATCATCAAGATAGAGTGGAACAAAGACTTCGAATTGATCCTCACTTGCATCATCCATCAAAATATCAGCAGCAACATCACTGTCTTCATCGCGATATACATTCGCAGTTAAATTAAAATCTTCTGACTCAAAGATTATACTAGGTGATGCACGCTTCGCAAAAGTAATTGAAAGAGAGCACCGATGGGACTTCACTGTCAGTACCATTTCATCACACCCAGATCTAATAAGACGGTTTGGAGGACTTGCGAAAGTTCTGGTGAGTTCGTTCTCGATTGTCCTTATCAGGTTTATTTCAATTTGGCGCATGATTCCTTTAATAATTGGTTTGGGCACCTTACTATTTCTTTTTGTTCTCCGAAGACGAGTAAACCACCTAGTTAGTCTTTGATCTATAACAGCTGAAGTTTTCAATCGTGGAAATTTTGAGCCTACCCTAATTGAAGAATCAGGACCACGGTAGAATCTAGGTCTAGGTTGCTGAAATCGAGAGAAAGCTCTCAAGATCGCATATATCGCCATTGCAGCATACGATTTTCCCGAGTTGTTTGGTCCGATAAAGACGGTCATTGGTGTTATTTTGATAGTTGCTTCTTCAATAGAACCTAGATTCTGCAATCTAAATTCATAGTCGATTAATCCATCAGTTTTGTCGGTTGTTTGATTCTCCATGCACCTAAGTATATCAGAATACTACATCAACTTGTCGGAATGTAATGAATGTAGTAATTACTATAATTACCCTACAAGTATAATGTTCAAATCACGCCCTCGGCACCATTTCTTCTTTTAAACAAGTTTTCGGTTTTTGAGAGTAGAGAATTCAAATAAGTGAGGTAGCTAGTTCATTTCGATGGTTATGATCGAAAGAGAACGAATGATTGGCAGAGACTCTGAACCGACGACGAAACAAATCCTGAAGTTCATAGGGTCTAGTGCGACAAAGTTATGGAATGATCTTCATGAGTTCTTAGCAGAGAACTATGACTTCCAGCGCGAGTTGAGTTATTGGGGTGAAAAGTACGGTTGGACAATTCGATATCGTAAGAGCGGGAAGACACTCACAGCGTTCTATCCAGAAAATGGAGGTTTTACAGTTCAGGTGATTCTAGGAAAGAAAGAGGTTGAAAAGTTTCAAAGTATGAGAGGAGAACTCAGTGCAGATGTTGTGCAACTCTTTGATGAAACAAAACAGTTGCATGATGGACGATGGTTATGGATTAAACAGCCGGGTACTGGTACTGTTGAGGATATCAAGAGACTCATTCACCTGAAGAGAAAACCAAAACCTCGGAGCTGAAAATGGTTCAAATCACGCCCTCGGCACCATTTCTTCTTTCTTCTAACATTATTGAGTAGGTGCTGTAGTGAGAACGTCTTTCTTTGCTTTCTTACCTTGTGTTGAACCTAACCCTTTTGCTTTACCCATAGATAGGTGAAAGCCAGAACCAGATATGCAAAATATGCGACTACTTCAAGCGCTGATGGATTACCATTGTATCCAAGCAGTGCTTTTGCCAATCCACCAATCGCACCTTTGTCATGAAGTAATGGATAACTACCATCAGGCAAGAGTGGTGGATTGATATTCCAAACCTCAATTGGACCGATCAAGAGTAAACCTGCTTCTTGCAATTCATGTATTCCATATGCCACCATTCCTGCAGCAAATAGAATGAGAAATATCGAGGTCCATTTGAAGAGAGCACCAATGCTAATTCTTAGAGAACCCTTGTAGATTCCTATTCCCAGAATCACAGCAAGTGAAAGCCCGAGTGCAATTCCAATGTAACTCTGAATCCCTTCTTGGATTACTAAAGCCATGCTGAACAAGGATAATTCGATGCCTTCCCTGACGACAAGTGAGAAACTTAGGAGTGCCAGTCCAATTCCACTCTGTTGAACGACTGAACGCTCCATAGATTCTTCAATTTCTTGAGTGACTTGAGCTCCAGCGTTCCACATCCACACAATCATTGTTGTGAGCAGGATTGCAGCGATGAGAACCACAGTCCCCTCAAACACTGTCAATAAGGGTCCTTCAAAAATTCCCCATAATAACCCAACAACTGTTGCCACACCTAGACTGGCGATTATTGCAGCAATTGTCCCTGAAATCACATATTTTCGAAGATCTGTTTGATTAGATTTTCTTAGGTAAGACAGCATTATGGCGATTATCAGGGCGGCCTCGATACCTTCTCTAAGGGAAATGATTGTTGGGGTGATTATCATGTTCGTTCAGTTTGATTATATTCACAATAGTTAATAACTTTTCTATACGTATCCCAATAAAGTTTGAGAAGATTCAATACAAAGGTCAGAGATGGTTTTTCGCGGAATTATAAAGGAGATGATTGGAGTTGAAACAAACAGGACAATGTCCCAAGTGTGAAAGTACGAATATTTGGAATAATTCTCATCTAGGCTATAGCAGGAACCGAACCTGGAGGGAGTTTATCATGGTCAGTATAGGTGGTTGGGGGCTTCGTCGAAAATGGGTGTATAAAGTCGAGTATGCTTGCTTGGATTGTGGATACTCTGAATCACACATTGATGAAAAGGGACTAAAGATCATCAGAGATTTTTCTGAGCGAGAAAAGCACGAGTCAATTTCATTTGACCACTGACTTATAATCAATACAGAGATTCTACTCATTGATTGTAATGACCTACTTCAGAATCATATCAAATGCATAGTATTGGTGTGAGTCCGAGTAAGGTTTCTTGTTTTGTAAATAATTGGGCCAGTGGTCTAGCGTATGACATCTCTCTGATATGGAGAAGACCGAAGGTTTCAGTCCTTCCTGGCCTACCACTGGGATGTTGGTCTAGCTCGGTGAATGACATTGCTCTTATATGGCGAAGATCGGCGGTTCGATTCCGCCACATCCCACCATGTCTATTTCTTCTCACGAGTTCTCTTTGCAGCCGTGATTTTAAGAACGACACCAGAAGTAGTTGGATCGGGACAACGAACAAATTCTGTTGTGACCCCATCTTTGTTGATTATCTTCTCGTAGGGAGTATCCTTGTAAGACCAACCAAGTCTTCCATCGAATCTTAGTACACGAATCATTGTGTTTGCACTATCAAGTAACCACGGGCATATCTTTCCTGTACCTGATGGATAATTGAACTTGTCACCAACCTTGTGCTTTCTACAACCACTCTCGAATATCTCTAGTTTTATCTCTCTCATCGTTAGTCAACCAAGAAACAGATAGGGATATTCAATATTAGTTACTGTCTGCGCATGAATTTTATTTATGCATAGTAGAAAACTACCAGTTTATTCATAACGAAATTTGGCAATGCAAGAATAGGAGTTTCAGAATTGAGCGTTGCCTGGGGACTACTCCCACTTGGAACAGAAGAGTCAGACCTAGTGATGCTGATTTTTGCATTGTTCATACTGGCAGTGCTTGTAATTGCTATGTTCTTATTCTTTCCATGGTATTACGCAGTATTTGGGACAGGTCTCATTGTGTTTGGTATCTACTATGGAGTCAGGGAGTTAAAGAAACAAGAACAAGATTCAGTTGATTAGAAAAAAGAGATGTGAGGGAATTTCACCCCCACTAATTCATAATCTATTGTTACTCGTCAGGTTCTGTGTAACCATCGCGATACACAGTTTATTTCTGCTGCTCGAACTGATCATGCTCACCAAGCATCCTCTTCCAGAGAGGAGTTCTCAGACTTCGGCGCTCACCCCAGTTGCCCTGCCACCAGATACCCTTGTCAGCACGAAGATACATAGTGATCTTCATGACTGAAACAAAGATTCTCCAGACCGCAATAACGACGGTGATGAACATTATGAATGCCCATATCCAGTCGAATGGGATGAAGGGGATATTGTTGTCTGTGAAGAATGCAACAAGGTCGAACAGATACCAAGAACCATCAGTGTAAGCATAGACGTATCTAATGGGCCAACCAATGTTGATGAGAACGACTGCAAAGGATATCCAGACAGCACTGAGAATGCCCTCCACAGCTAAGTTGAAGTTGTTCTCTCCACCAATGTAGAAGAGTGCACCTCGAATTGCACCAAGTAGGAGAAAGATTACAACAAGCATAGCAAGTTCTCTAAACGCAGGAGTATAGAGAAACACAACTGCAGGAATCACCAAGACGATTGCCCAGAATACTCCCATTACAAGATCGCCTAGAGCATCCAACTTACCCTTAGGTTTGAAGCCTTCAACACCCAATCCAAAGATGGACTCAAGTGTGGTCTTATCCGTCAAGGGTTTTTCACGATCGAACATAGATATGATGCCGATTATTGCAACAATGATGAATATGTTCAGAAAGACCATAATTGGAATGCTTACTGGCCAGTTCTGGATGTCAGCTCCAAGTAACTGTGTAAGTGGAATTCCAAGCATAGTGAAGCCCACTATGAATGCAGATGCGATTCCAACTAGAACTATCACAATTCTAGCAACCGGATTAGCATATTCAGCAGGAACAGGTCCTACCTTTTCACCAGAGCCAGCATATTCGTTAGCCACATTCTTGGGCTCACCCATTCTTTCAATTGCCATCATAGCAGAGCCAGCAGTCATTGTACCATTACCGATTCGTTCAGCCTCCTCAATCAGGTGGGTCTGAAGTTCGATGATGGTATCTTCGCTGTCTAGAGGAAGATATACCCTTACGCGATCTAGATATTGTTCGATAAGTTCTATTGGATTATTACTACTCATTAGTTTTCAACCTCCATAACGACTTCACGCATCTCGCGTGAGAGAACATTCCAGGTCTGCGTCATCGCTCCTAGAGCCTTCAAACCTTCCTGAGTAACAGTGTAGTACTTGCGGGGTTTGGTTGGATCTTTGTAGTCCCACTCGGACAGAAGGAGCTCGCGCTTCTCTAGTCGTCTCAGCAAAGGATAGACTGTGCCTTGCTCAAGAGCTAAGAAAGACATCTTCTCATCGAGTAGCTTAACAGCCTCGTATCCGTATGCTCTCCTCTTACTGAGAAGGGCTAGGATAGCAAGGGTTACGGCTCCTCGCTTTACTTCCTTGGACCATCGGTCCAATTCATCTTGCGTCTTTTTTGTCATTGACACGTAGTTTACCTCTGTATTATCATTGTCTTCGCAGCCATTGTGTGTAACAATGTACTGTACGACATACAGTACTATACATAATTTGTATATAAGTCTTACCAACTATGCTATATTACAACCCAACCCACACGTATATTTGATAGAGAAATGCTTTCATACAAGAGGAATGGCTAGTGACTGTGCAAGTTCGCGTTAAACGACTCAATCCCGATGCTAAGATTCCCAAGGCTGCAAAGAAAGGTGATGCTGCCTTTGATCTCCATTCTATGATAAACTATGAAATCAAACCAGGAGAGAGGTATGCAGTCCCAACAGGGATAGCAGTTGAGATCCCGTCAGGATATGAGGGGGAGGTTAGACCGAGAAGTGGTCTCGCACTGAAAGATGGCATTACAATCCTCAATTCTCCTGGAACGATAGATAGTGGATACCGCGGAGAAGTTAAGACCATCATGATCAATCATGGTGAAAAAACATTCCATATAACTAAAGGAATGAGAATCAGTCAATTGGCAATCCGACCAGTCCCTGAAGTCACTTTCATCGAGGTGGATGATTTATCCGACTCGGATAGAGGTAGTGAGGGATTTGGCAGCACAGGAAGATAGAAGTGATGAATCTAAGAGAATCTATAGATGTTTGTATATTGAGATATTCTTGTGTTCTACTCAAAAGAACATTCCGTTTTTAGTGACTAATGACTTCAGAATGGATAATAATGGCTTTACAACCTTTGTATAGAGATTTAACTACTATCGATATCTAACAGAAGTGAACGTGAGCAATCATTACTGGCATTCTCCTTTTAGATGTTTTAAGAATCCCTTCATGTGTTCGATCCGTTCCTGTGCAATGTTTCTGCCGGCTATCGTATTCATTTTTCTATCTAGAATCAATAATTTGTCATAGAAATGATCGACGATAGAAACTGATTTTTTGAGCATTTCTGGCATATCTAAGGAAACTCTTGAAAACGAGTTTTCAAGGCAAATTGGATCGCTTCGTTTGGTGTGAAAAGATACACACTTGATAATGCCAATTGCACCGAGTTCATCAATCAAATCAGCATCTTGTATGATTTGGACCTCAAGGTTATTGCTCTCAGATTCAGGATTTTTTATTTGGTGTTTAGCAACACAATCAATGATAATACTACTCTCATCATCTGTGCAGTCGATCTTTTTCAGAATTCTTTCACTTATAGGAACACCTGCAGAAGCATGACCCTTAGTAGAATCTCGTTGGATTTTTCCAATATCGTGAAGTAAAGCACCCAATGCAAGGATATCTAAATTAGCACCCTCAGATTTTCCTATTTCTATAGCAACATTATATACTCGGATAGTGTGCATAGTATCATCTAAACTCAATCTCGTAAAATATTCACTAGCAGAAGACAGCAATTGCTGAATCTTTTTGCTTGTATATTGAAGTCGTAGTTGAATATTCATCCCTACATTACATCTCCTTTATTTTGCTGATATCATCATCATTCCATTCCCATATCGGATGAACATCAGTGACATACCGGCGCAGTTTCAAGTCAGTATCAGTGCTATCTACTTCTTTCCGCCGAACCAACACAATTGCATATGATATTTTTCGCTTCCAGAACTGATGAATAATGGCGGCACAAAAACAAAGTTTTTCACCTGTTAGCATAACATCATCAAAGAGAATAAACGATTTAGAGGATGTTGGACCAATATCTCCATCAAAAAGAAAAACACGATCCATCTCTTTAGCTTGGTTAAGATGTGTTTCGCACAAGCATTTATCTTTGCATTCACTACACTCATCTGGGACCTGATTCTTCACAACTATTGTCGTATTCACAAATATTGTCGGGATTTCTAGTTTACTAGCAATCAGAGAAGCTAAATATGTATTCTCTGTTTTAGGACAAACAAGGGCATAATCTTTTAGATTAAGTATTTTCCGTTTTACTTCATGTACGTAGAACTCAGCAAGCCTGTTTGCCATTTTTGGCGTGGCTGATATATCCATCAAATCCAAATAATGACCCAGCTCAATTTCTTTAATCGTTTTTGGACCTTTGCTCAATGCAACAATCTCTTTCTTAAGTGAATCTTCATCAATAACTGGGGTTTTCAAGAATTCATCCTTAAGAGCAGAATTTATGGATTCTAAAACTAATGGTTTAATCTCTTCATTCGTCCCAGTAAAACTAGCTTTTTCTCTATCAACAAACAGTATTATTAAACCTGCAGTAAAGATTCCGATGCCTAGATCTCTGCCAATAAGGTGAATTATGTCATTTATTAAATAGGGTTCAAAGATGTATGCTAGTGCAATCAGGAGTACCCCGAATAAGGTAATAGCAGTGCCAATCCAAGTTAAAAGCTTTTTTTCTGGATTATATTCTTCATTTTCTTTCAATACATTTCACTCTCAGAAAATTGATAGATACAGTCATGGTGGTTTTTCAGAGTCGAATCTCTAAGATTTTCAGGTTCAGTTCTAAGATATTCAAAAAAATGCTCAAATCTTGAGTGATTACCGTTGGTTTTTGATTCTGATGAAATGACTGCACGGCATCCACCCCCAATTCTTAGTAATTGGGAAGATACCTTTCCAATATCTTGCTGGATACTTAGATTCTCCATGCTGAATGTTCGGTGAAGATATTCGATGCGCTCCGCAAAGTCACTTGTTAGCGCATTAAAAGAGAAACCACCAGAATTATAGATGCTATCCTTAGGCATCAGATTACAAGGTACAATGGTCCCGTCTGAAAGTATTGAGAGGATTTTCGTTCCGGAGGGGCAACTTTCCAACCACTTCTGAGTCTTCAACAAGCGAATTCTTACAGGAACTACAACCATATTGTGTTCCTCGCATGCCTTTGTAAGTTCAGTGTAATAATTTGTATTGCTCAAGTCGAGTATATTGGTTTTGGTGCATGTATTTTTGGGATGTTCTTCAAGATAAAGAATCGGGGAAAGAGAAACCTTGTGTACCCCTAATTTCGCTACATAAGCTAATGCTTTGTCGAGTTCCTTAATATTGAAACCAGAAAGTGGAATATTGATTTTGATGTCTACTCCATTGCTATGTAAACAATCCACGGATTCCTGAATTCCCTGAAGAGTCCCAGAACCCGTACCAGATATTCTATCATTCAATAACGGTTTGTGAGAGAACACAGAAAGGTTGACAGCTCTAATGGCTTCACTGTAACGCATCAATCTACGGAGACTCTCAATATTTGAGCCATTAGTGGAGATCGATAATTTCAAATTACTTTCATATATATGACGGACTACAATTTCAATATCTTTCCGAACTAAAGGCTCTCGACCTCCTAAGAGAATATCACTTACATTGATATTTGAGTTCCTAATTATATCAATAATATCTATAACTTCTCTTGTCCTCAAATCAGGTAGAGATGGTGTTAGAAAACAAAACTTGCATGCCCAATTGCACAAAGAGGTAATCTGCCAATTAATTCTATAACCCTGACTGGGTTTGGTCGTAAAACAGCAAGTTCGGATGACCTCTTCGTCGATAAGAAGCAATGACACGATTAGACTGGTTCAAGAAAGTCCTTAAATCTTTCTCGAACTACACCTTCATGTATCCACTCGGGGATAACAACACCTTCGATACTATTGTGTTCACTAGCTGCCCGTTCGAGATTTTGAATATCTAGTTCCTCAAATAATGATATCGACTTCAAAGCAAACTCTTTTGCCTTAGTCAAGTTATCAGATTTTTGAGCTAGTACAGCAATGACGTATGCTATTTCTGCAGCACTTTTCTTATTCCTTTCGAACTCTTTGGTGAAGAGTTCTTCTAAATGTTGAATATTACTCATTAAGATACCTCCATATTATAATCACTGGGATTTTCCCTATTAGAATAGAGGAATGGAGTGGTGCTCTGTTTATAGCTAAGAATCGATTCTCTGTCGAAATACATAGATATTTCCTTATCAGCATTTGTTTTCGAGTCAGATGCATGAACAAGATTGCACATTACGCTCATAGCCCAATCTCCACGTATAGTGCCTGGATCAGCCTCTCTGGCTTTCGTAATGCCACAGATACGACGGACTGTTTCTACACAATCAACACCTGCCCAGACAGTTGCCAGAACAGGACCCTTCTGCATAAAATTCCTTATTTCATCAAAAAAAGGTTTGTCAGCTAGGTGTTGATATTGCTTAGAAACTGATTTATCACTCAACAGTATTAGTTTAGCTGCAACAAGTTGAAGCCCCTTTTCCTCAAATCTAGACATGATTCTACCCACAAGGGCTCTTTGAAAGGCATCAGGCTTTATTAACACAAACGTCTGTTCCAAGATATTCATCCTTCTTTCTGTTCAAGCTGCCATTAAATCGCGTTCCAACTATGTACTCTCTATATGTTATGAAACAATTGCGATTACACTTTGGTTGCGTTTTCTGGGAGTATAATCTTGATTTTATTGATAGGTTGTTATATCTTTCTCCAATCCTGCAATAAGTGAACAATAATCTGACAATTTCCTGATGTGACTATTATCTTTCAGATTCCGGGAACAATTGATAGTGGGTATCGCGGAGAAGTCAAGACCATTATGATCAATCAGGGAGATATTCCATTCCAGATAACAAGGGGAATGCGAATTAGTCAGTTGGCAATACGACCAGTGCCAGAGGTCACCTTTGATGAAGTTGATGAGTTGTCGGATACTGATCGTGGCGAGGGTGGTTTCGGAAGTACTGGCGTTTAGTATAGGCACTGTCGCAATGTTTTTAATCGGCAGACATCGTGACTGGATTCAATGGGCCGGTGGTCTAGCCCGGCTATTGTTTCACCCTTCGGGATGGTACAGTCGCCTGATACCTCATTCGGTAGGTTAGATAAATCGTGTTCAATAAGGGTCGGTGGTCTAGTTGGCTATGTGATGATTGGAATTATTCCAATCAGCTAGCAAATACTGCATTGACAGTGCAGAGGTCGGGAGTTCAAGTCTCCCCCGACCCACCAATTAGTTCTTCTTCCCACCATTTTCTTATTACAATTCCAAGCTCACGATGTTCTGACAAAATCTTTTCAACAATAGCGGGATTATCGAGAATTGCTCTGTGCATCACTCGTTTTTTCTTCACATCATTTGGAGGTGCAATCATTGCAAAACGAATTGCTTCAAATTTACCTGTAGTTCGTACCCCCCAAGAAATAGTTACAGCACCAGTCCTTTTGTGATAAAAAACGGATTGAGGATTGCTAACTACTTTGATTCCTAAAAGTGTAGCAATTCTGACTTCACCTTCAATGAAGTTATTCAGATTTTCAGAAATATGTTTCAATAATCTTTTTGCGACTTTCGAGATGCGACTATCTTTTGATTTAGCAAAATCCTTTAACAATCCTATTGAAAGACGGCTATAATGCTCATAAGGAGTACCTTTGTCCTTGACAAGATCCACTTCTTCTTGGTTAATCAATGGTTTCATTTGTATACTAACATCAATTCCTGGATGAAGTGTATGTGAATGGCTACAACTAACCGAGGTTGGTGTGACAGTCCCATCCTGTGGAATCAGTTCTTCTAATACGGCACAAAGAGCAGATTCAGAGAAATTGAAAATAACTTCAGGGAAACATGGATTGTGAATAGTTTTGTTTCCAGGAGTTAATCCTAATTTCAAAAGCATTTTTCCAACGACAGAAAGGATATTTACAATGTAATGATTTGTTCTTTTATCATAAATTGGATTTAGTGTTATATTTCCAAGATTTTGAAGATACTTCTCAACTATTCGTATTCTCCTAAGATCGGGTTCATGGTAGATAATTGCTCCATTTGAGCGTAGATGACTATCTGAAATAACAATGGCAATTATTCTGCTAAGAACTACTTCAAGTTCTTTCCCTTGCAAAAATCGTGGGTTTGAGATATTAGATGAGCGACCAGTGATGTCAGTTATTCTAGAAATAGACTTCTCAAGGTCATCAGTTGACCAAGTTGATAACTTCAACAGAACCTTCAGATAAGCACCTTTTATTCGATTGTATCTTAAACTGATGAATTTCTTGGATTTGTTCTCTGGAAAAGCTTTGGTGAGGATTTTGTTCAAGCGTTGCACAGTATTGTGGAGACCTAGGTCACTATCCAAGCCCAAATATCGTTTAATATTCATCAAGAATTTTGCAAGTCTATCTTTAGTAGCGAAATAGAAGTACACATTCTCACACAAATCAATTAAATCGAGCTCACCAGATTTAGTTTGATTCACTGTTTCTGTTTGTTCATGAGATTTCGCTATCAGATACAGCGTGCCCGCAAATTCTTTCCGATTAGCCCAATCGTCTAGGATCCTGTCTTCCTCCATTCTACGCAATTTAGAAATTGGGGGTGGTTCTATTCGATTTCTCCATCTAGATGCCTTTTGCTTCGAAATACCATACTGTTTAGCTAGAGTCTTATCTGATAATGAAGAATTTTCAATAACGTCGAAATACTTCTGACAAGTTTCTCTATCTTTCTTTGTAAGTGTCTTGTATTTTGCATGTAATCGCTCAACATCATCCATAGAATCAATTTTTACTTGTGGGCTACATCCTAGAGTTTCTTCGTAGGCCCTCCTTAATCCAAGAGTTTCTAGTTTTTTCAAGAGTTTGGGTTTTCGATGTGTTTTACCATTCAAATAATCTCTAACCATTTCGTACTGCTTATCGAAAGTTTCCCAGAATCTTAACTCATTATGATATTGGATCGCTAATTGAAATTGGGTCATTGTTTTGATTATCCATGGAATATGTTCTCTCTCTAATGTTCCTTCTATTTTGTCATTTGCTGAACCTAGAGATGACTCTTGTTTTTGGTTCTCTTTTGAAACGCGTTTTATAAAATTTGGAACACTAATACCTCTTAGCCATGAGATTATCTCATGCGCAGAGATGGAGTATTTCTTACTCAACTCCATTATCTGTTTGCGACTATAGACCTCGCGACCATTTCGAATTCTCCTTTGAATTTCACCTCTCCGTCGCATAGCCATAATCTCAACATAAGCAATAGCATCATCCTGTTCAAGTGGAAAGAGTCTATCTTCTTTGAGTTCAGAGTTTGATTCCAGGATGCTCTCTACCTCTTCTCTTGACTCTGGGTGATTTTGTTCTCGATGACTTCGAATAATCTCATCCCAGATATAGAAGGCTTCTAGATTCAGTAATTTCTTGAGAGAGTATGGTTCTGATTCTCCTCTACTCCATTCTTCAGCTAACTCAGCATCAATCCCCATCTCTTCTGCCAGTTCTTCAATATCTGTATCAGGTTCTTGCTCCAGAGTTCGCCTAACCTTCAGATAGTTTCGAATCTCTTCCATCACTTCTTCATCTTCGAGGATTTCATCAAGCCCATGTTTTCTTGCTAAATCTTCAAAGTCCTCTATTGTTTGTACTTTTTCTCTGACGGATTCATTGAACTTTTCTTGCTCCTCTTCTGGGAGTAGTTCCTTGATCTCGCGGATTGCTCTCTTATGGTTCTCATCCTCTAGAGAACCATATTTTATCTCATATTCAGTCCATATCTCTTTTTCTCGCGAATCGCTTTTTTCTTCTACATTCTCTTCGGTATCCTGCGAACCTTCGGACTCTGTGCGTTCTTGTTTTCGTTTCGTGTTGGTTTCAGGAGTGGAGCTTGACTTCTCTCTGCCTTTTTCCGGAGTTTGGCTAGTTTCTTCTGTATCTTCACTATGTCCTTCTGAAGACGTTTCAGCAGATTCTTTGATAGTTTCTTTCTTCTCCTGTTTGATTTCTTCACTTTCTACCCTAGGGATTTCTTCCTGTTCGGGTCTCACTTCTTTCCTCGACTTCTCTCCTACAACATCCTCGGTTTCTTGTGTAGGAGTTACTTTCTCTGGTTCGACTTCACCAGAGTATTTCTTCGATTCTGTATCTTTTGATTCCTTCTTGACCTCAGCATCTTCCTGAATCTCGGGTTGTGGATCTTCTACCTTCTCCTGGACTTCACCACTGGACTCCATCTCTGTTTCAGAACCGGAACTCTCTTTGGAGTCCATCTGGACCTCATACACCTGTCCACTTCCATCATCATAGTAATAGCGACCCTCTGCGGTTCTTTCTTGTCCTGTATCCTCATCATCCTCTCCCTCAGTTTGTTTTCTCGATTTTTCTCCCATCTCATCCTGTACTTCTTCTTCGAACTTCTTTCTCCAACGTTCCTGCACTTCTTCTGGGTCAATTCCATGCTCTTCAAATCCTTCACGGATTCGTTTCTCATACTCGTCAAGCTCATCTTTGTCTGCAGTTTCTTTTCTTGATTCATAAGATGCCTCAATCTGTTGTTCCTTCTCCATCTCTGCATGTTCTCGCTCCTCCCGCAACCTCTGACGTTCAACCTCCTCTTCCTGAACCTCTCTAATCACTGTGCGCACACATTCGTCAACATCCCATTCCTCAGAGGTTTCTACTTTCTCTTTTGTTTCTGGAGGTTTTTCTTTCGATTCTTTTTGCTCTTCAAGCCTACATCGTTCTGCTTCCTCTTGTTGTATTTCTTTTATTACCTCTCGTACACACTGTTCTGGATCGTATTCGTGCTCAGGGTGTTCTTTTGGTTCAGGAGATTCTTCATTCTCAATCTCTCTTCTGACCTCATTTATGATCTCTCGTACAATTCGGTCGGTTTCCACATCCTCATCACTACCCTCTCGCTTTCGACGACCGTACTCCTTTCCCTCTCTAGTCATCCACGTAATTCTCCATCAAGTATCTTAACAGTTTCATCAAAGACATGCTTAGTATCTTCACAACCATACTCCTGATAGAGGTAATGAAGAACTACAAGATAAGAATCATAGCTGCCATCTCCACTTTTCTTGGATATTTTATGGATTAGCTTCGACAGTGTGTTAACATCTTCCTTCTCAAGATGGTCTTCCCAGAATCTCTTGAAAGTTGGATGTATGACTGCTGCTGCTATTCGTTCTTGAAGGTTTTGTGGAAATCTCTCGAGAAGTAGTTCCCTAGGATGTTTGTTCTCCGTATTTGATTTGCTCTTAGACTTGTTCTTTATTGGTTCTGGTTGAGTGTCGATTTCATCAGATATTGGTACAGCATCTACTAGCTCAGGATGGTCCTTGACTATTCTCTTCATGTGTTCTGCTACTACCTTATCGCTTACAGGGTCTTTTGATATCCCTCCCACGACAAATCGGTCAAGTTGGAACATCTTTACATTCTTAGGAGTGCCTTCATGTTGCAGATACACGACAGCCTCTCCTGGCTGCATCCCTGCAATATGATCGATTTGTGAATTCGTGCATCGAGTGTAATTGCCGACCAGCTCTCTATCCTCTTTACTTGGGAGTGCATGAATTATCATATTTACAGCTATCTTCATGACCTCTGGAACAAGGGATGTCGGTGATTGATCTGCTATTATCACACCAAGCCCAGTTCCACCAACTACTCGAAGCATCTCTGTGAATGCGTTTATAGCTTGAAGCTGAGCTCCAGAATATGCCTCCCCACTAGCATTTTCTTTCCCTAGAAGATAATGTGCTTCATCAAGGATTAGAACGTTAGTGAGTTCTTCGGAAGGATTAGCCAATTTGTACTCACAGATTGCAGCGGTTAGTATTCCCATAAGGAGGGTCTTATCATGTTTGAAGAGAGCGTCCATGTCAATGATGGTAGGATGAGCTAAAAGCTCTGCCACAGTAATTCCAGTCTTTGTGTTGAATATACTGACTAGTTTGTGTTTCCTCAGGATCAACTTGATTCGTTCAACCAGAGCTCCAAAGATATTGCTTGAAACCTCTTCGCCATACTGGAGTTTCTTCTGTTCTTCTTCTAATGTTTCGATAAGGTCAGTGATGAGAATTGGTCGTCCCTTACGATTTGTCTTGATATTCCACCGACACCTCTTGTACATCGCATATACTACTTTTTCAAAGTGCATAGAGATAACTGGGTCATTGGGTAACCAGAGAGTCCATGCTTGAACCACTCTATCTATCCATTTCGAGAGGGGAACGTTCAATGGTGGATTCCAGAGGTTGAATAAGAGATTGAAGAGGTCACTTCTACCACATGTGAAGATACGAATATCCTTGAAGAGATGCAACATTAGACGAGCTTCATAGCTCTTTATCGGATTGAACATGATTGGATTCTTGCCCAAGGTGACTGTCTGCCCAAAGATCGACCGTAATGTTGTTGACTTACCAGATTGTGTATGCCCCATAACTACACAGTGCATTTTGAGGAAGTTGGTGTCACATGTGACATATGACTTGGGCAGAATCTTCCCACTCTCATCAATAGGATGACCCAGATAGATATCTGGAACCCGTTTGATCCAATCAACTTTAGTTGCTACTACGGAAGTCACTTTTTGTACTTGTGATTCTCTAGGTTCTGTTGTTTCTTGAGTTTCTTTCATCCCCGAAGAGAATTTCTCCCGTTTGGTTATACTCAGTCCAATATCTCTACGAGTTAGTTTACAATAATTCGTAACTTCACCAGCAGTAAGAATGGTGGACTTTCCAACTGGAAGTCCTCTCATCAATTGTGCAATGTCTTTCCGCTTGGTTTTGTATTCCACCTGAAACTGCTCTTGATCAGTACCTGGTCGTAATGCGCCAACGAGAGC
>Ga0209976_10000284_pt1 | contig 37687 bp, 41 predicted proteins | sample SumtaG_FD_182806 | JGI IMG/M metagenome (GOLD analysis project Ga0209976, IMG submission 182806) | Deep subsurface microbial communities from Indian Ocean to uncover new lineages of life (NeLLi) - Sumatra_00157 metaG (SPAdes) (version 2) | ecosystem: Environmental > Aquatic > Marine > Oceanic >...
ACTTTTAAAAGAAAGAGACTTTAAGAGCGAGTATTTTGTGGTTTTGGTAAATGGTAAGAAAGTTAAACCTGATGCTAAAATTACCCCTAACGACACTGTTGTTATAATGCCATTAATTTCTGGTGGATTTTTTTAGACAATTAGTTCGAGTTAGCAATTAACAAATTTCACGATTATATAATTAAGAAAGAGAGTTATTTTTTAAAACCACAAATTTTTAATCATATATCTCTATATATTTATTGAAATTATATAATTTTTGAGGCATTAAAAATTGTATTCCGATAAAGTTATGGAACATTTTAAGAATCCGAGAAATATGGGGGAGATGGAAGATGCTGATGCCGTAGGAGAGGTTGGAAATCCTACATGTGGAGACTTGATGTATATTTATATAAAAGTAAAAGATGATAAAATCAATGATATAACCTTTCAGACATTTGGCTGCGGTGCTGCAATAGCTACTTCTAGTATGGTAACAGAGCTTGCTAAGGGAAAATCATTGGATGAGGCAATGGAAATTACCAGAGAAGATGTTGCCGAGTCATTAGACGGACTACCTCCTGTTAAAATGCATTGTAGTAATTTAGCTGCTGATGGTTTACACGACGCGATAAAAAAGTATCGTGAAAAGCAAGAAGCATAGTTTAAAACTAACTCTTTTTCTTTTGTAATATTCATTTTAATGATTAAGTGAATTTTTATAAGCTTTTGCGCAATGTCCGCAGCAGAAAACTAACTCTTTGCCTCCTATGGTTTCGGTATGAAAGTCATCATAAATCTTGACTCCACAACTAGCACAAGCTTTCAATTTTGATTGGATGGCGACTTCTATTAAATTATCAAAGCGTAAAAAAATTCTGTCAATAAATTTTTCACCTTTTTTCGTAAGTCTATATCCTTTTGCTCTTTTTGATTTAGGCGTAGGTACATCTTCTATGTAACCTTCTTTTTTTAGGGTTTTTAAAAAATCATAAACATATGTTGGACTTGCTGTCTTTCCCAAATCCTCTTCTAATCGTTTAAGAACATAATAGCCAGTAACCGATTCTTTTGATTTTAATAAAACTAAGGTATAAAATTTGGTTAAATTTTGAATTTTTATATCATCGTTTTCATTCATATCAATTATTTCTCCTTAACTCTCTAATTTATAGAAATAAATACTAACATTTAAATATATACTTTTAGATATATACTCAAAAGTAATAATAATTTTAGAAAAAAGCTGATATTATGATATTTGATGAAATGGATGAAAATGGTTATCATATGATGGACTGGTGGTGGGATGTTTTTGGTCCAAATGCCTGGATATTTATGATGCTTGGATGGGTTGTTTATCTTGGTATTGCTATATTGCTAGCTTACTACGTACATAAGGATGCGGTGAAGAGGGGAATCGCTAATGCAGAAATTTGGTTGATAATAATTTTAGTTTTCAATGTTGTTGGAGTTATTCTTTATTTGTTAGTTCGGAAGAATTATGAAAATACTCAATAAATCGTTAAAGAGGGAATGAAAATATGATTTTAGACCATATGGATGGCCAGATGGGAGATCCTTCTAACCATATGATGGATTGGGGTCCTAATACGTGGCTATATATGATTTTAGGGTTTCTTGTTTTTCTCTTAATTGTAATTGTTCTTATTTATATCTTAAATAGAGGAGGACAACATGTAGTTGAAAAACAGCCTTCCTTACAACCCCAAGATAACAAAGATTTCAAAGGTAAAGACAGAGCTAAGGATTACAAACAAAAGGAGAATCAGTTTTGTTTTTACTGTGGAGCAACATTAGATGACATAGGCTTAAAATTTTGTCCAAAATGCGGAAATGAACTTAAAACTGACAAAAGTTAAACTTTCAAAGATGAAAAATTATAAATAATAAATTAAAGATGAATTCTATTTTTTTTTAATTTTATTTTACAAACAAAATGCTTAAATTTACAAAATATAAGGAAAATGAATATAAAATTAAGTCAATTATTAAGACTTAGAGAATACAAAAGGTGATTTATAATCGAAGACCAAGCAAAACAAAAAGTTAAAATAAAGCTCGGAGGGATGACTTGTGCCTCCTGTGCTTTAAAAATAGAAACTAAATTAAAAGGCTTAGATGGAGTGAGTACATCTGTAGTAAATTTTGCGAATGAAGAGGCAACTGTGGAATATAATCCAACTACTACAAATTATGGTGTGTTTAATAGTGCTATACGAGATTTAGGATATAAAGCAACTCTAGCTAAAATCGATATAAAGGTCATTGATGAACTTCAAGAGAGCGAATTCAATAATTTAGTAGAAAGTGTAAAAAAAATTGAAGGAATTCATGAAGTGAGAGGCAATTATAAAGTAAGCAAATTATTTATCGAGTTTAATGAATTACGAACAGAAGAAAATAAAATCTACATTGCTATTAAAAAACATGGATATTCAATTGAAAAGTCAGCAGGAGCTATGGATAAAGAAATTGAACGTCATAAAAAAGAAATGAAATATCGAGTAAGAATCCTTACGATATCAATAATTTTTATGCTAATAATTACTCCTATAAGTTGGTTTATACCACCTTCCTTTGAGCGAAATTTACTTCTATTTTTCTTGGCCATAGGACATTATTCAATAGCCGGTTCATTTTTTGTAATAGGTGCGTTTAAGTCACTAAAAAATAAATCAACAAATATGGATGTTTTAGTAACCCTAGGAACGACCACGGCTCTTGTGTATTCAATCTTAACTACGTTTTTTATTGCAGGAGCAACCTTTTATGAAGCGATGAGCATGATTTTAACCTTCCTATTGATAGGAAAATATTTTGAGCATAAAACTAAGGGGCAAACTTCCGAAGCTATAAAAAAGTTAATTGGTTTACAACCTAAGACCGCAACATTACTGAAAGATGGAAATGAAATGGAAATTCCGATTGAAGAAATTGAAGTTGGTGATGTACTAATTGTGAGGCCTGGTGAAAAGATACCTGTCGACGGAAAAGTGATTGAAGGAAGAACAAAGATTGATGAATCAATGATTACTGGTGAAAGTCGATATGTGAAAAAAGAGATTGATGATGGAGTTATTGGAGCCACCATGAATCAAACGGGATTAATTCACATAGCAACTGAGAAAATTGGTAAAGAGACTCTTTTGTTTCAAATTATTGAATTTGTGAAGGATGCTCAAAGTAGAAAAGCAGCGAAACAGCAATTAGCAGATAAAGTAAGTAATTACTTTGTACCCGCGGTTATAGTTATTGCGATTTCCGCATTTCTGTATTGGTATTTCATTGCTGGTATAGGACTTGAATTATCTCTATTAGTTTTTACTTCAATTGTTGTTATCTCTTGTCCTTGTGCACTAGGTTTAGCAATACCGACTGCAGTTATGGTTGGAACAGGAAAAGGAGCAGAGAATGGTATTTTGATAAAAGGAGGGGATTCCTTAGAAGCTATTAATAATATTAACACGATAGTTTTTGACAAAACTGGTACATTGACTATTGGCAAACCAAAGGTTTCTGCAGTTTTTACTGAATATGACTTAAATGGACAAGGATATGATGCAAAAGAGTTATTTTATTATGCTGGCAGTGCTGAAATGGGTTCTGAACATACACTTGGACAAGCAATAATTGAGGAAGCAAATCAAAAAGGACTCTCACTTGAAAGCCCTACAAAATTTGATGCTATTCCTGGTAAAGGTATTAAAACAGTAATTAATGGAATAGATGTGATAATAGGTAACGACAAACTTATGATTGAGAACAATATAGATGTCCAGGATTTTAGTCAAAAGTATAATGAATTCCAACAAGAGGGAAGGACTACGATCCTTATAAGCACTGATAATAAGTTAAGGGGAATTATTGGAATATCTGATAAAATCAAAGATCAAGCCCCCTATGCATTAGAACAACTAAGAAAAATGGGGTTAGATATTTACATGTTAACGGGTGATAATAAACAGACTGCTATGATTATAGGGAGAACGCTTGATATCGATGAGAAACACATATTAGCTGAAGTTTTACCAAATGAAAAAGCACTTACAATAAAGGATCTTCAAGAATCAGAAGAAAATAAAATTGTAGCAATGGTCGGAGATGGCATAAATGATGCTCCAGCCTTAGCTCAAGCTGATGTAGGTATAGCTGTAGGGTCAGGTACTGACGTAGCCATAGAAACAGCTGATATTGTTCTTATGAGAGGTGATTTAAGAAATGTTGTTTCAGCAATTAAATTATCTAAGAAAACCTATAAAAAAATGATCACTAATCTTTTTTGGGCATTTATTTACAATTTGATAGGGATTCCTATTGCTGCAGGTATTTTATATTATTCAACTGGATTTTTTCTGCCTCCATATCTCGCAGCAGTGTTTATGGCTTCTAGTTCTGTATCAGTGGTAGCAAATGCATTATTTTTAAAGAGGTTCGAGCCTAAAACTGAGCAACAATTAAATGAAGAGAAATTATTACTAGAAGAAAAGGCAGTTGATCCTATTTGTGGGATGGAAGTTGTTCCAAGTCGAGCTTTGGAATATAAATATAAGGGAACAAGTTATTACTTTTGCAATCCGAATTGTGAAGCAGAATTTAAACTTGATCCTGAAAAATATAAAAACTTCGATAACATTGATCCAAAATTAATGCATAAGGGAGTAACCCAGGGAGATGAAAAAGCAGAAGAAGATTTAATAGAAGTCTTAAAATGTTCACATTGTGGGATTATTCAAAAGATGCCAGAACATTGTGGCAAGCCTATGCATAAAGAAGGAGATCAATTAGTCTGCTGGATGGGTGCCAGTTGCGGGGCTCAACCAATATCTGAACATTGTGGGAAAGAAATGGAAATTGTTAAAATAAATAAAGAAGAACTAAATACCCTTGAACAAAAAGAGGAGGTTAAAGAAAACATGGGAAAATTAAAGTGTGTGGAATGTGGATCGGAACAGGATATACCTTTGCATTGTGGTAAACCTATGCACAAAGAAGGAGACCAACTTGTTTGTTGGATGGGTGCATCATGTGGGGCCCAACCAATCCCAGAACACCATAGTAAATCTATGGATGTAATTGAAGGATAAGGTTATAAAATTATACTTAATAACTATTTTTTTTTTCGTTTTTTTTCGTAAGAGGTAAAAGTAATTCAAATATAATAATTGGGACGGATAATTATTGCAATTTATATTTTATAATTAAAATTTTTAAAGCTATTAACATTTAAAATCCACTTTTCAAGAGTGTAAATAAATTGAAGTAAGATTTTATTTATTTCAAGGTTTCCTTTCATTCTTTAGAAACCAAATAAAGGTGAAAAAATATGGGAAGTATGACATGTTGTAAATGTGGAAATAAAATTGAGACGATTCCTGTCCACTGTGGTCAGGATATGATATTTAATGATGAGACAAATAAATGGGAGTGTTGGATGGGTTCTGGATGTGGCTATATAAGTCTAGATAAGTTATTTTGCGCAAAATGTGCTAAAACCGAATGTGGATCTTAACTAGTTTTTTTCTAATATCTTTTTATTAATTTATTCTATTAACCTACTTTTAATTGATCAAAATCATTGCAGTAAAAATCTCTTTTATATTAAGAATTCTTTTATATATTGATGAAATTAGATGATATTGATAAACAAATATTAATTGAATTATTTTCCAACGGTCGAGTCAGTTTAACCGATATTCATAAGAGAATCGTTAAAACTAATAAAGAATTAATGAGTCATACTGGCGTTAAAAAGAGGATTACAAAATTAGAAGGTTCAAATGTCCTTAAAATACAAGGAAATATTAATATCAATAATCTTACGTATAAAATGTGCTTCATCCTTCTGGAAATGAAAAATTTCGATGAAACACAAAAGATTATTGAAGCTTATTCTAGCTGTCCTAGAGTTATTTTATTAGCACAAATTACTGGTCAATATAACGTTCTTATGGGAATAACCGGTCAAAATATGGATGTCTTGCATAGGTATATAAATTTTTGTGGCCCAACTAATAAGGAAGGGATTTTACATTCACAAATTTTATTTGTTTCCAATATTAAGACCCCTGAATATCTCCCCATAAATCTTTTTAACAAATTTAGCCAGGAAAGTAAATGCGGAAATATCTGTAAGAATTGTGAAGCTTTTTTAGATGGTAACTGTAATGGGTGTGGAAATTTTTAAAACATTCTTTAAATTTTGTTTATAAAGTTTTTCTAGAAGTTTAAAAATTAAACTTTTTTAATAAAATTGCTTTAGATTGAAACTATAAGATTGCTTATCGTGTAAAATAATCAAATTCCATAATTAATAAAAAAGAATATTTCTTTTTATCAAATGAATAAAAATTTAAATTTTTTAAATATTTTGAGATGTTTAAATTAATGATTGTCGAAGATAAATATTATGTTTCCAGCTATGAAGAAAGAATGAACTTATTTTCACTATCACCCTCAAGTAAGTTTATTCTCTATATACTAAAGCAAAAAGGTCCCCTAAATCAGAAAGCAATTTTAAAAAAAACACTCTTACCTAAACGTACAATTGCGTACTCTTTGAAAAAACTTCAACTTAATAATTTTGTTAAAAAATGGAAAGACAATAAGGATAAGCGCATAAGTCTTTTCGATGTATTAATTTAACACATTTTAATATATATCAATCCAAGAATTATATCCTTAAATAAGGGTTTTCTGTATCTTAAGGAAAAATAATAGATTTGCTAAAATTAGTGCTAAAAATTTAGAAAATAAGAGAGTAAATTAATGTATGATTTCTGGGATTCAAAAGCAGATAGTGTTAGAGATGGAGATAATTTAAGAAACATCTCTCCTATAACAGATAAAATAAAAACCGATGAAAATCAAGTCACCCATTATATATTTAGCAAAAAAATGTTTTACAATCCTAAATTTTCTATTCCTGACGAAGATTATGAGTTATTTGAGAAATTTTTAGATGGAGGGTCTAGAGAATATCCTTCAGATGGGAATGTACCTGTGGATGTGTTAGCTTTCGAAACAAATAAAGTTCTTGATAAAATTGCAGAATTTGCGAGTATAACAAATCATAAGTACTGTAATATTGCTCGTGAAGAGTTAAAAAAAAACGGAAGAAATGGGCTGGTTAGAGGGACTATAAAACTATACCTAGAATATTATACCACAAGAGATTGGAGACGTAAAAGATTTACAGATGACATAGATTTTTGGATTCTAAATAAAAATTTGCTTGATTATGCATTAGTAAAAACAGGTTGGAGAAAGAATTCTAAAACTAAGGAATTTGAGAAAATAATTGAATGGAAAAATTATTCAACAAACAGGGTAGAAGCAAGCTTAGTTATTGCTTCAAATGATACTAATCAACTGTTAGATTTTTGTAATGGTTGTTATCTTGAAGGTTCAACCATTTTTGATATTTTTAGAAAAAAAATAAAAAGAGGTCACGATGTTGATCTTAGCGACATTATTAATGTAGTTATTGTCAATAATAGAGACAATAATAAAGTAAATAGTTATTGGAATAAGATTTGGAGTGTTTTTGAAGAGGCAGCTAATATTAGAAGCACGAGAATTACTTCAAACATTATCAGTTTGTGTAGATTCTCCTATGGGATTGCTGAATACTTAGAAAGAATAGGTAAAGCTATTGGTAAATATAACCAATTAGTTTTTGAAAGAACTAAATTTTCAGACAACGAGATTATAAACGTATGTAAGAACTCATCAAATTATTATATTCATACTTTATCCCTTGAGCCTAAGATTACAAGAAATAGAATTTATAATAATCTTCAGAAGCATAAAATAAAAAAACAACAATACGCTAAGAATTTAAGGAATTTTGCTGATAAATTACTTAATATACTTAACACTAAATATAAGGGAGTAAAGGTTTACTTCGAAGTTGAGGGCTAAATTTCTTGTTAATTAAGAAGGATTTTCGCTAGATTCCCACCATTTAGAAATTTCTTTTATATAAGAATCATCCCATAATGTTTTAAGATGACACCTTTTAGTACACTCTAGGCATTTTTCAGGAGTATAAATGGGATGAGAAATGTATTTTTCGCCACCATCAGGCAATAAAACGACCATTGTTCCAGATTCCATCCTTTTTGCAGTTTCAATAGCCACATGCATAGCTGCTCCTGAACTAATTCCAGTAAAAATGCCTTCTTGAAGAGATAACATACGTGAAGCGTGTTCGGCATCCTCCAATTTGATGAAGATTTGCTCGTCAATTCTGGAAGAATCATATATTTTTGGAACATATGACTTCTCTAAATTCTTTAAACCTTGAATTCCTGCCCCTGGAACTGGTTCTACTCCAATAATTCTTATATTTGGATTATGTTCTTTTAATCTTTTAGAAACACCCATTAATGTCCCAGAAGTTCCTAAGCCTGCAACAAACACATCTATTTCTCCATCGGTATCAGCGATAATCTCCTCTGCTGTATATCTATAATGAGCAAGAGGATTATTTACATTAGCAAATTGGTTAGGATAAAAATATTTATTGGGATTCTCCTCGACAATTTTTTTAACATAATCCTCAGCACCATTCATTCCTTTATCTCCAGGTGTTAAAGTTATCTTCGCACCAAAAGCAATCATGATTTTTCGGCGCTCTACGGACATTGTCTCTGGCATTACTATTTCTAAGTGATAATCTTTAACTGCACAAACTAAGGCTAATCCAATTCCAGTGTTTCCAGAACTGGGCTCTATTACGATTTTGTCATTTGTTAAAATGCCTTCTTTTTCGCCTTCTTCAACCATGTTTATGGCTATTCTATCTTTTAGAGAACCTGCGGGATTTGCCTTTTCTAACTTAGCCAACATTAGGACATTTTTATTCGGATTGATTTTGTTAATACGTACTAAAGGAGTATTTCCAACTAATTTTAGAATGTCGTGATAATATTTCATGTTTCATCAATAACTTTTGTATTTTTATTAATTAAATCTAATTCAGCATGATATAAGATTTTTAATAATTAATTATAAAATCATCTTATTGTATCAATTCAGAGCAATTTTTTCTTAAAAAAGATTAATGCAAATATTGCATTTATATTTTTAAGTAAGTTGAAAAGTACTAATATCAATACGAAATGAAGTATTCAGTTTTATAATTGCATTAGCCTTAACCTATTTCTTTCATCCCTAATTGAATTCTTTTTGTTCCTTCCCCCCTTGTTCAAGATTGTGTAAATTAATAGTGCTCCTGTTCAGGATGTACTTGACTCACAAATCTAAAATTAAAAACTTCATGCTACTTGTTTCGGTGAATCTCTAAACAAAAATGAAGCTTCTTTATGATGAGATAAAAATTTACATGTATAACCTAAATTTTTAGAAAAATATTTGACATTTCCATCAATTTTCCTTATGTTTACAAGGAATTCCTATTTAAACATTTAGTTCTTAAATTGATAAATAAAACAAATATTATAATTCGAGGATTAATGGATCTTAAAATTAATTATGAAGAAAGATCAAAATATGTTAAACTAATACCTCGAAAATGCTTATGCGCTTATCCTTATTATCTTTCGATTTTTTAATAAAATTATTATTTTGAAGTTTTTTAAGAGAATAAGCGACAGTTCGTTTAGGTAAGAGTGTTTTCTTTAAAATACCTTTTTGATTTAATGGACCTGTCTGTTTCAAGATATATAAAACAAATTTACTAGAGGGTGATAACGAAAATAAGTTCATCCTTTCTTCATAATTAGAAACAAAGTATTTATCTTCAACAATCATTAAATTAATCATCTCAAAATAATTTTAAAATTTAAAACTTTACTCATTTGATAAAAAGAAATATTCTTATATATTACTTATGGAATTTGATTATTTTACACGATAAGCAATCTTATAGTTTCAATCTAAAACATTTTTTTAAAAAAAAGTTTAAATTTTAAACTTCTAAATTCATTTTAAAAAAATACATATAAAAAGGTTGTAAAAAGTTGTTTATCTTTCTAATCTAAATTTAAAAAGAATTCATTTCCGAGGATATTTTTGCTAAATGTTATTTTTTTACTGGACTCTTAAAGTAGGTTTTCATAATCCTTAAAAATGAGCACAACTTTCCCTTTTTGCCAGCCATTATTATATCATGCATATCTTCATCTGCTTTTGATAGTACAATCTCATTTTTCTTTTTGTTTAGTTTCCTTGCATTTTGGGGCCAAGCAGGAATGCAATTACCACAACTAATGCATCGATATAAATTAATTACACCTTATCTAAGATTTTAAAATTTCATTTAAAATAATGACAGTTTCACAGAATTAGATGCAAATTTTGCCTAAATCTTTTTAATAAAAATGTGAATTCTCTATATCGTTCCGTAATTGAAGTATATAAGATTGGAAATATTAAATTCAATTGAATATTGGATTTCGCCCTCTATATTACAAATGTATATAGATTTACCTTTTTCTTTATTATAAATTGAATTTGGTTTCCTCTCTTTTCTTATTTTTGTTAATAAAAATCCAACCATTAAAGTTACATAGGATTTTAGCTGATAAATTAGAATTATTTTACTATAATGGTCAGAATACCAAATAAGATGATGATTTGAACCCATATTGTATGAGTGTCTATATCTCTTATATAGAATTCGAATTTTAATCTTTCTTATTCTTCAGAATGATTTCTCATTAGAGATTTGAGTTCTAAAAAAACCAATTATTTGTTCCAAACATTTACTTGGAAGCGCTCCATGTATATCTTCAATAGGAATACTAGAAATACTTAAAAGTGCTGAAGTAATTATACCAAACCTATATTGATCTGTACTGGATGCAAATAAAATAGTCCTATTCTCCAGTAAACTAATGATATTTTTATCCCAATTAAAACTTTGGATAACTGGATCTATTTGGGCAATAGCAATTACTTTTTTTATTATATTTTTATTTATATTTAGGAAATCATAGATAATTCTCCCACCCATCGAAAAACCTATAAATCCAAACATACTTTTTGGATTCATTTCTTCTAATACCCTACTCAATTGATTTAAATAATTTGTTCCTACTAAGTCGTCCTCAATAAGATGTGGATTTAATGCAATTAATCCCCAATCTTCATCATGAAAGGCTTTAAAATAGGAGCCCATACTTGATTCATCTAATCTGCCTTGACTCAAAAGCGTATGTGACCAAACTCCGGCAATTTCGGGGTGCCCTGATACAATTATAAAAATATGATTTTTTTTAAAGGCATTTGGAGTTGATATAAGATAATAACTTTGATTCTTGCTTTCGTCGCTATACGTTTGTTTTACAATAATCCCTTTTTCAAAAAGATTCTTCTCAATTTTCTTTGCTATTTTTTCTACATTTAATATTTTACTTCACTTATCCTCTAATTCTCTTTGGTTTTATCTTTTTATACTATTTTACATGTTTAAGCCCGTTTTCAAGACTTTTAATTATTTTATCAACTGGTTCGATTCCAACAGAAATCCTCATCAAATAAAAATCAAAACCTAATTGTTCTAATTTTTCTTCAGAATCATTATAGTGAGCCATTATGACATAAGGTGATAGTAATGTCTTTTCTGAACCTAAACTTGGTCCTTTTAATATCGGATTTAAAACATTATCATAGAATTTTGATGCATTTTCAACTGAAGACTCTTTAAGAGTAAAACTTAGTAGCCCACTGCCACCTGAAAGATACTTTTCAAAAAAGCCATAATTTGGATTATCTTTTAATGTTGGATAATAAACGTTCCCCACAGCCTTATGTTGAGATAAAAATTTCGCTACTTCTTCACTGTTTTGATTAATTTTTTTCATTCGTTGTTCAAATTTTCGAAGGTTTCGGTTAAGCGTTCGTTTATCAAAAGGATTCATGTCTAGATTTGTAAGATTATTAAATTCTCTTATAATATCACTAATTTCATCTGAATTGACAAAGATTACTCCTCCGATATGATTATTTTTCCCGTTTAAGAATTTTGTTGTACTATGAACAATTATATCAACCCCATAATCAAATGGATTAAAATTATAAGGTGTAGCAATAGTATTATCCACTATTACCTTGACACCTTTAGAATGAGCAATCTCTATGATTTTTTCTATGTCAACTAATTCAATTAAAGGATTAGAAGGTATTTCAACAATAATACCGGCTGTACTTTCATCCACGGAATTCTCTAAATTTTCAATTATATCCTTTCTAATAAAAGATGTCTTAGATAAAGTATAATTCTCAGGCCACCTTTCAAGAATTCTAAGAGTATCAACATATAATGAACCTAATGCAATAAATTTAGGTCTTTTAATAGAAAACAGAGAATATATTGAGGTAAATATTGCTGCCATCCCCGTGGGATATAAAAAACAATGCTCTGTTTTACTTTTTTCTAATTCAGATAATCTCGATTTTAATCTTAGTGATAATTTATTAGAAGCCTTTGGAGAGATAATTTTATTTCTAACTAACTTTCTTGAACTAACATTGAATCCACAGTGCCTTCTCAGGGCGTTAAACATTAAATATTTAAAATCATAGATAAAAACAATTCCAATATCATTTTGTTTATCGTGCTGGATTAAAATTTCAAATTTTTTTGATTTTTCGATATCAGATAATTCATTTCCATCTAATAATCCTATGTTTTTCTTTCCAATTCTATAATTTGGAAATTTTCCCTCTTTACTATTGAGAAAAAGTATTTCCGCTTCATCAATATTAGATTTTTTAATTAAATTTGGAAACTTTTCATTGAGAAAATTGTAAAATTTCAAGGGTAATCCATCATCGAAAAACATCATATTTTGATTTTTAAGGAAAAAATCTATAACAAAAAAGATAGCCACTTCATAGCTATGAAAACTGATTGCTCCCATAGCCTTAAATTGTCTTTTATAACTATTTTCAAGGATTTTTAGAACTGGATGAGTTACAAATCTGGGATATCCTTGATTAATAAATATATTACCTTCTTCATAATCTATTAGATCTTTAAATTTAGGGAAAATGGCTGAAACTCCATGAACTCCACCAATCGTTTTTAGTATTTTTAATTTTGGTTGTTCCATTTTTAAGTAATCTCCTTTATGAATTTTTTAAGACAGAATAGCTTTTTTCAATATCTTCAAAATTATTAAAATAATTAAATGCAAATCTTAGTAATGTTTTATTAGATGAGGTCGGATAATTTCTTAATGAGATAAATATCTTTTTTGCCAGCAATTTATAATATATGCTTTCAGCTTTATTGGTTTCAATTGTGACTATTCCAGATCGATGTTTCAAATCTTTAGGCGTTATAATTTTCAAGTCTAAATTAGATGTTTTCTCAATAAATTCTGAAGTAAGATTAAATATTCTTTTACTTATTGCTTGAACTCCCTTTTGAATATTTCCTTTTCCAATATTTTTTATTAAGTTCAACCCTCCATATAAAGCCATTAATGCGGGAAAATTAGGTGTTCCACCAAGTCCATCCATAGAACTAGTTTTTTTGATTATATCTAGATTTTCATTATTCATAGAAAATGCATCCTTAACACTTAACCAACTTGAAAAGGGTAATCTAGTTTCTAAAATATGCTTATTATCTACATAAAGAATCCCTATTCCATAGCCACAACAAGCCCATTTTAGACCAGATGCGACTATCATATCTATATTACTAGATTTAACATCGATGGGGAAGGCTCCAAAAGATTGTGCTGCATTAATAATATTTAAAAGATTATTTGTCTCACAAAACATTCCTAACTCATCAAGATCTTGTTTAAAACCTGTTAAATATTGGATATGACTATGAATTATATATTTAGAGATATTCGTAAGGTTTTTTTGAAATTCAGAAATCTCGTAAATATTATTATTCTTAGATGGGATTTTTTTACATTCAAATCCCCGCGATTTAAAGATATGAATAGAAGATGGAAATTCACCTTCAGGATAAAGAATTTCACCTTTATCAATTAAACGAGAAATTGCATTCATACCCGATGATGTATTAATTAGAAATGCTATTTCATGTGGTTTACAGTTAATATATTCTGCAACCAATCGTCGTGTATAATTTAAAGAAACAAAATATTCATCCCAGAAATTATCTCCAATTAGATGCATATCCTTAAAATACTTAAGAGCTGATTGATAGGCTTCTTTACTCATCGGAGAGCCTCCAGCTGCTTTCAAATAAACATGATCTTTAAGTGCAGGAAATTGCTCCATTCTTAGGTCATCCCAATTTACTTCCATCTTTAATTTACTCTTTTTTATCAATGTTACTATCTCTTAAAATAAAAATTGCCATCCTACAAAACAAATTTGGTAATAATCTTGATGATTTCTGAGGCAGTAATATTTTTCTACAAATTTTAATACTTCCAATCTTGCAGAGTTTTTGGAAAATCTTAATTGTAAGAAATTGTTGTTTTCTACTTGATCTATTTTTAGAAAACTCACCTTTCAGAAAGAAGGACATTCTATTCATCCAAAAAGCAACATTATCAAAACTTATAATACACTTCTTTCCAACTCTTACCATTTCAAGTAGGAGGTAGAGAGGTCTTGATATGTCCTCTAGAGTTTGGCTTAAAATCACATAATCAAATGATTTATCTTGGAAATCTTTAAGACCTTCATTTAAATCCTCTTGAACAACGGAGAGCCCACGCTCCAGACATTTTTTTATTCGTTCTATAGAAATTTCAATACCTAATCCTGTAATTTTTTTTGCTTTTATTAATTCGTTTAATAAATGTCCATCCCCGCAACCTAAATCTAATACTTTACTGTGTGGTTCAATAATTTCAGATATAATTTGTAAGTCTTTTCTTTTTAGCAATATATTTTCTCCATTTATAGATTTATATGTCAAAACTATTGAGAAAATTAAATACTACATCTTTAAGATCTTGGCATTCTATTAAAAAAGAATCATGACCATATTCAATATCAATTTCTACGAAGCTAACTTCAATACCATTGGATTTTAATGATTTAACAATTTCTTTTGATTGAGTTGTTGGATATAACCAATCAGATGAAAATGAAATTACTAGAAATTTCATTCCTTTCAGTTGGTTGAATGTTATATTTAAATTTTCACCCTTTATGTCAAAATAATCAATTGCTTTAGTTATATATAAGTAAGAATTTGCATCAAATCGTTTTATAAAAGTGTCACTCTTATATTGTAGATAACTTTCAACTTCAAATTCTTTATCGAATTCAAATACAAACTTTGAATTGTCTTGTAAATTCCTCCCGAACTTTTGTTTCATGGATTCTTCGCTTAAATATGTAATATGACCTATTTTTCTAGCTAATTGTAAACCCAAGTTAGGAGGATATCCATAGTAATAATTTCCTTTATTCCAATTAGGATCTGAGTAAATTGCATTTCTTTGAACTTCATTTAAAGCAATATTTAGAGTTGTTGCATAAGCAGCAGTAGCTATAGGGATAACAGATTGAGTTATTTCAGGATAACTAATAGCCCAGTCCAATGCCTGCATCCCACCCATACTTGCCCCAGTAACAGTTAATATTTTTTTTACTCCCAAATCATCAATTAAGAGTTTCATAGTTCGGATCATATCATGAATTGTTATAATTGGAAATTCAAGACGGTATTGTTTACGATTTTTTGGATTAATAGATGATGGTCCAGTAGATCCATAACAACTACCCAGAATATTTGCGCATATAATAAAATATTTTGAAGGATCGAAAGGTTTTCCTATACCAACCATCTCATCCCACCAACCACCAAGCTCACTATTATCCTTATAAACATGAGAACTTCCTGATAAAGCGTGAAAAATTATAATTGCATTTGATTTTGGTTCATTTAATTGTCCATATGTTTCATAAGCTAATTTGAACTTTGGTAATATTTTCCCAGATTCAAGCTCAAAGCTCTTATTGTATTTAAAATACTTTAAATTCGGTATTTTTTTTAATATATCTTCAAATAATTTAATCCACCAGTGAATATTTATAGAAGTCTTGTTTTTTGTCAGTTAAATTAAAAAAAAAATATAAAAAATTTGTTATTTTATCGTATATGATGAAAATAAATCCCTCTAAGCTTCGAATAAATCTGTTGTAAGGTATCTTTCTCCAGTATCGGGCAAAAGAGCGACAATATTTTGTCCCTCTTTAAATCCGTTAGAAGCTTCGTCTAATGCTGCCCACGCGGCTGCGCCTGCGGAAACACCTACAAATATTCCCTCCAATTTTGCTAATTTTCTAGATGTTTCTACAGCGTCTTCGTAAGCTACCTGAATTACTTTGTCGTATATCTTAGTATTGAGAACTTCTGGTACAAATCCCGCCCCAATTCCTTGAATTTTATGAGGTCCAGGATTTCCTCCCGATAATACAGGAGAATCTTTAGGTTCAACAGCGTAGACTTTAACGTGATTACCTATTTTTTTTTTAAGAACTTCTCCAACACCAGTTATTGTTCCCCCCGTTCCTATACCCGACACAAATCCATCAATTTTCCCATCTAAATCATTAATAATTTCTTCTGCCGTAGTTTTCCGATGAATTTCCGGATTGGCTACATTTCTAAACTGTTGAGGAATAAAAACTTTATTATCATCTTTTGCTAATTCCTCTGCTTTTTGAATAGTACCTTTCATCCCCCCAGATGCGGGAGTTAAAACTATTTCTGCGCCATACGCTTTCAATATTTTCCTTCTTTCAATTGTCATGCTCTCTGGCATTGTAAGTATTAATTTGTAACCTTTAACAGCACATACTAAAGCTAATCCAATACCAGTATTCCCTGAAGTAGGTTCTACAATTATTGTATTTTGATTGATTATACCTGCCTCTTCTGCGGCATCGATCATTGCCATACATATTCTATCTTTAACACTTCCACCTGGGTTAAAAGCTTCAAGTTTTACATATATATTAGGTTTAATATCTTTAGTAATTCTATTTAATTTAACTAACGGTGTATTTCCAATTGTTTCAATAATATTATTGTATATCTTTCCCATTTCGTAATAGCCTCGATATAATATATTTTCTAATAAATTATTTAAATAAATCAATATTAAGTAACTTGATCAAGATACTATAGAATGATTTGAATTTAAAATTTTTCCTTTAAAATTATATATATTACTACTATAACTTAGCAAAATGAAGATTTTTTCAGAGAAAGTCAATTATGGATTATTAGCATTAATTGAACTCGCAAAAAACTATTATCAAGGTCATATCCAGATTAAAGATATTGCAAATTCCCAAAACATACCAAAGAGTTATCTAGAACAACTTTTAGTTCTCTTAAAAAATTCAGAGCTCGTGGAGAGTAAACGTGGAGCCCAAGGAGGATATAAATTGAAGATAGCTCCAAAAAATATTAAAGTCATAGATTTAATTAAAGCTTTTGAAAGACCCATTAATTTTGTTGATTATTCAAAGATCTCGGAAACATTGCAGGTTTATTGGAAAGAAATCGAAACGAAATTTATAAAACTATTTGATGATACTTTGGAAGACTTAATAAATAGAGAGCTCCATTTAAATCAAAATAATTTCTATCAAATTTAGGTTGAAATACATGAGATTTATTTTATAAACCTTAAATTTAAATATTTCAAAATCTTAAATTTATTAACGACGATTGTTGTCTATCTTGACCGATTTAGTCAAGATTAAAAATTAACTTCAAGGGATTTTAAAATGGCAGTAAATGGTAATATACCTGAACCACATGGCGGTAAACTCATAAATAGAGTTATGTCTGATAAAGAAAAAACCAAAATTTTAGATCAAGTAAATGAATTTGACAAGATCCAAATAGATACTGAAATGTGGAAAGTTGTTAAAAACATTAGTTTTGGTATTTTTAGTCCTATAGAAGGATTTATGATAGAAAGTGAAGCCACAAGTGTATTGAAAAATATGAGGTTAGAAAATGACATTCCTTGGCCTTTTCCAATCATATTAGACATTAATAAGAAACAATCAGCGAAAATAAAAATAGGAGACAGCGTTATTTTAACCAGTGATTCTGGTCAACCCATTTCTTTATTAAGAGTCAACGATATATACGGATACAATAAGAAACTATTTGCAGAGAAAATTTTTGGCACTTTAGATCGAAGCCACCCGGGCGTTGATAAAATTTTTAAACAAGGGGATTCATTAATCGGAGGGGATATATTTCTAATTAATGAACTTCCTGCGATTTTTCCTGAATTGGATTTAAAACCGATTGAGACAAGAAAAATATTCAAAGAAAGAAATTGGGAGAAAATTGTTGCTTTTCAAACAAGAAATCCACCACATAAAGGACATGAATATGTACAAAAGACAGCACTTACACTTGCCGATGGACTTTTCATTAATCCTGTAATAGGTAAAAAGAAAAAAGGAGATTTCTTAGATGAAGTCATAATTAGGTCATATCAGGAATTAATAAAAGAGTATTACCCCGAACACCGAGTTTTACTAAGTACTTTTGAAACCGAGATGCATTATGCTGGACCTAAAGAGGCAATTTTTCATGCAATTGCTAGGAAAAATTTCGGGTGCAATTTTATTATTATAGGAAGAGATCATGCTGGAGTAGGAGATTTTTACGGACCATATGATGCACATAAGATCTTTGACCATTTTCCCGATTTAGGTATTGAGCCGATTTTCTTTAGGTCTTTTTCCTTATGTAGAGTATGTGAAGGTATTGTAAGTGATAAAATATGCCCTCACTTACCAGAATGTCATACAAATTTTAGCGGTACTAATATTAGAAATCTATTATGTGCAGGTAAAAAACCACCTAAAGAAGTTATGAGACCCGAGGTAACTAAAGTGATTCTTGAATACCAAAATCCCTTTTGTGAGTAAGTATTAAATTATTATTAATAGAATGAAGAGGTTTGTTAATGTTGGAAATAATAATTGAAATAGGTAATGTTAAAGAACATATTGATGTATTAAATGAAGAATTCAAAGATAAAAGTCCAGAAGAAGTACTTAAATGGGCCTTCGATCTATTTGGGGAAAAAATAGTGTTAGCAAGCAGTTTAGGTTTGGAGGATCAAGTTTTAACAGATATGTCTGTGAAAATTTATCCAAAAGCGCATATATTTTTTCTTGATACTGGTCGAATAAACCAAGAAACATATAATGTTCTTGAGGAGACCATGGATAAATATAAGATCAAATATAAGATTTATTTTCCAAAGGCTGGTGAAATTGAAAAACTCCAAGGTGAATTTGGACCAAATCCATTTTATAAGTCAATAGAATTACGACATCAATGCTGTCATATCCGAAAAATTGAACCACTTCAAAGAGCTTTGAAAGGATATGAAGCATGGATAACAGGATTGAGAAAACAACAGAATGTGACAAGAGTTAATACTGAGATATTTGAATGGGATGAGATTAATAATCTGATAAAAATCAATCCTTTAGTCAATTGGTGCGTAATAGATGTAACGGAACATATTGCAGAAAACAATGTGCCTTATAATAAACTTTTTGACCAAGGCTATACCAGTGTAGGTTGTGCACCCTGTACACGTCCTATAAAACTCGGTCAAGATCGGAGAGCTGGTCGATGGTGGTGGGAAGCCCCCGAAAAACGTGAGTGTGGTTTGCACCAAAAACAATAATTAAGATGTAATTTTATTATATTTTTTTTTTAAGATAAATAATGGTAAATTAATTTTTCAACATATGATGATTAATTATAAAAATGAAAGAAACATCAATAAGAATAGATTTTAAACTTGAAAAGAAACAACGCAGGGAAAAATATGACTAATTTTGATCCAAATGATATCGAACATTATTTAGGAAGGTATTCACTTGGAAGAGATAGTAATCCTACGAATATAACTGATTCTTTACACTTTTTAAGAGTGAAAGTTCCTGGTGGATTTATAACCTCCGATCAATTCCGGGGTGTTGCTGACTTAGTTAAAAAATATAGTAAAGGAAAGGCAGAAATTACAGATAGACAAGATATTCAACTTCACTGGATAGATTCTGAAGATGCTTTAGATGTCTTCGCTGTTATGGAAGATTTAGGATTTACTACTGATATGTGTGGACAAGGATTTGGAGGAGCTAGATATGGAGATGCCAGAAATGTCATATGCTGCCCTGCTTCTGGGATTGAAAAAGACGAGATAATTAACGGAAGAAAAATCGTAAAAGAATTAACTGATTTTCTAGTAGGAAATCAAGACTTTCTAGACATGCCTAAAAAATTTAAATTTTCGGTATCTGGATGTGGTTCCGATTGTGTGAGAGGAATAACTAATGATCTTGCATATGTTGGTGTGAAGAAAGGTGATGAGGTAGGGTATACCCTTTTCATAGGAGGTAGCGCAGGCAGTACTCAGCCAGGCCCTAGATTAGCAAAACGCTTAAACGTTTTTATAAAACCAGAAGAGGCTTTTGATGTAGGTATAGCAATGATAGAAATTCATCGAGATCACAGCAATCGAGATATGAAAACAAAAGCACGATTTAAGTGGTTAGTTAATGAGTGGGGTTCTGAAAAGATAAAAAAAATGGTAGAAGAAAAATTGGGAAAACCTTTCGAACCTTATACTGAACCTGCTTTTTTTAAGAACAGCAATCATGAAGGTATCCAACAACAGAGTCAAGAAGGTAGGTTTTATTTTAATATACCTATTTTTGGTGGAAGATTGAGCAATGAAGATATGCTATTTTTTGCAGAAATAGCAGATAATTATGGTTCAGGTGAATTACGATTAACCCCTACTCAAAATATTATTATCCCAGATATAGAAAATAGTGATGAAGCAAGGATAAAATTAGAAAAGCAAAATTTTAAGTTTGATGGTCCAAAATTAAAATGGTCTAGCATCGGATGTTCTTCGGATTTTTGCGGAAAAACAATACAACCTCATGTAAAACAAATGGTAAGATATGTTGTAAATCATCTAATTAATTCTTTTAATATTGACGTATTAGACGAATCAGGGATAATTATCCAAGCAAACGGTTGCCCAAATCATTGTTGCGCTAGTAGTTTAGCTGAAATTGGATTAAGTGGTATGATCGCAAAAATAGCAGGTGAAAAGACGCAGTTATACAATATTGTATTAGGAGGTGGAGTTGGTCCGGAAGCTAAACTTGGTAGAGTAATTGAGAGAGGAATTCCCCATTATCAAATAGTAGAAAAAATTGATTCTATCATTGAAAATTATTTAAAAAATAAGAAGGACGCGGAAAAATTCCGTGATTTTTGTAATCGTCATTCAGAAGAAGATTTAAAAAACTACCTTTTAAAAAATTGAGGACAAAAAAACATGTCTAAAAGTAAAATAAAATTAAAAAAAATAGAAGATAATCTTTATGAGCTAGATGTTCGAGGAATGGTGTGCCCATTTCCGCAAATATTAATAACAAAAGCTTTAGAAAATTTAGCAGAGAAGGATATTCTTGAAGTGTTTATTGATAATCCTCCTTCAGTTAGAGATATCCCTCCTGCTTTAGAAAGAAAGGGGTATAACACGGATCTCGTAAAAATTGATAAAATTAATTCTAAATTTGTTATTCAATCAAGGTAATCAATATCCTCCTCTCATTCCTTGAGTACTCACTAATAGTTCTGCTTCTTTTAATTTAAATAGGAGATACTCAAGATAGATTAGAGGACTTCCTTGTGTTCTTGCTTCATGCTTATACTATAATTTTAAACTAAATTATAGTTTTTAGCTAATTTTTATAATGCGGCTAATCCATATTTTGATTTTTTAGTAAAAAATTTCATCTTATACTATTGGATATTTCGAAGTATGAATTCTTGTGATATTTTACCATGAAAAACTAATATTTGGTATTTTTTAAACCGTTAAAAAACATAATCAATAAAAATTTATGATTCGAAACAATGTAAAAATTGCAGTTTTTTTTTTAAACCAAATATCAATTATAACTATATGGCTGAAAAAGTAATAAACAATATATTTAAGATTGATGATATAGACAAAACTATCATTCAAATGATTCAAGAAGAGCCAGATCTTTCTCATGAGAAAATTGCGAAAAAAGTGAGGCGAAGTCAACCAACTGTAGGATCCCGTATAAAAAAACTCAAAGAAGCAGGTGTTTTTAAACTTCAAGCAGGTATAAATTTAAAGACAACAAATCTCTTACTAGCAAGAGCTGAGATTGAAACAAAGAATCAACAAGCTATTGAAGAATTAGTAAGAAAATGTCCCTTTATGATTAATGCATTTAGATTGAGCGGAAATTCTAATCTAAGTGTTCTTCTAGCTAGTTTTGACTTAAATCATCTTGATAGAATTATAAATTTTCACTTTAGAAAGAATCCAGAAGTAAAAAGTGTAATTATGGAAATAATTACAAATGTTGCAAATGATTATGTGGTACCTTTTAACTTAAATTTTGAAGAGTGTGAATGGTATTTAGGAAGAAATTGTTTCATTAACCATAAGGATTAATAAAAAATAATATAAATTTGAGCCCTAAATAAAATGAGGAATTTAAGTTTTTTACTTATTTCTAAATTTTGAATGAATATCCTTAAAATAATAATGTAACTTGATAACATTTTATATAATTTTTTCATGATTCTTTACCTTAATTTTTCATTAAATTAAATAGAAAAATTATAAAATATGCACTTTAAATAATTCCTTATTTTCTTTTTTAACAACTATTAGATTGCTACTATTAGACTTGCTATTACTATATACGACTGTCCCTTGAGATTCTTTCAAATCCGAATAACTTAGGGTAAGTTTTGCCGCAAATTGAATTATTTCATCATTTGCTGGTCCTTGAACAATTGTAGTAGGCCCAACAACATCTTTTGCTTGTAGAACAAAGTCATGTGGACCTTTAATTTGAAGTAAAATCTTATTTTCTACTTCATTTCTTCCTACGATTATTTTTGAATTTTTATACCGAAAATGTCGCCCATACTTTAGATATGTCATATCGTCCATTTTGGGATTTTTATTATATAGAAGATAATCAACCATCCGGCTTGAAAAACTCGCATCTGTCAATAAACATCCTCCACATGCAAAATATTCATTTAGTAAATTGTATTTTCTTGCCAGTTCTAATTGAATACTTCGACTTCTTCCTCTTATTCCTAATAATCTAGACCTATCTATAAGTCCTTGTTCTTCATAAATCGTTGGTTTAAGTAATAAAGCTGATAAAGGTCTTAATAATTTTCCTGTAAGTCCAGATTCTTCCTCTACAATTTTAAGTGCTTTTAAATTTTGGGACTTTGGCCTCTGGTTTAGCACTTCTCCTGTAAATATAAAATCGGCATTGATTTTTTTTGCGAATACCTTCGCTTTTTTTAAAATATATATCCTACAATCTATACAGGGGTTTATATTTTTCCCATATCCGAATTTTGGATTGCGCACTATTTCTAAATAATCATCCTCTTTTTGAAGGAAAAAGGTTTTTATTCCTAATTTTTCATGATAAAGATTTAAACCACAATCTGAATTCTTATAAGCCTTATCGCATGTACAAAATGGTGATTTGAAATTCAGTCCCACGACTTCAATATTTTGAAGTTTAATAATTTGTGATGCAAGTAAGCTGTCTAATCCACCTGAAATTAAACCAAGTCCTAATAATTTATTGTTTTGGGTGCTTGTCATAAGATTTTAATTTGGTAAAACTCAGATTTTTCTTAATATTAATAGCCAAGTTTTTTTATTCCCTTCAATTTCTTTGATTTCTACTACTTCAGCTAAATCCTGTCGTTTACAGCTATCGGGAACATTTTCAATAGCAGCAGGAAAATCTAACAATACTTCAAGAATCTCATTGGAATCCATTTCCTCAAGTGCTAATTTTGTATAAATAAACGTCATTGGACATACCTTCCCGCATATATCTAGTTTTTTTACATTTATACCTTCATTATTTAATGACAAGCATTTTCCACCCCATAATCATAACTATTAACTAAGTCTTTTGCATGTTCCCCACATGCTAAACAATCTTCTGTTCTATAGGCATCTATCATAGTAAATCGATATGTTTTAAGATCGACAAATAAAATTTTATTTATGAGTAATTCACCGATATTTAAAATGTATTTTATTGCTTCATTTGCTTCTATACAACCAACAACTCCAGGAATCAATCCAATTACTCCCGCTTGGGAACAAGACATTCCTGTGGGAGATTCAGCGACATCTCCAAATAAACACCTATAACATGTTGTTTTTTTTTCAGGTATTACCGTTATTATTTGTCCATGGAACCTTAGCACTCCAGCGATCGTAAAAGGAATTTTTAAATCCACACATGCATCGTTAATAAGCATTTTAGTCGGAAAATTATCTGATCCTTCAATCACATAATCTGATCCCTTAATGATTTCCTTTACATTACCTGGCACAACTAGTTCCTCAATTAGTTCAATGTTACAATCTGGATTCAAAGCACTGAGCTTTTCAAAAGCACTCTGAGATTTGTTTTTATTTATATCATCCGTAGAGTGAAGAATTTGTCTATGTAAATTAGAAAGCTCTACCTTATCAAAATCGACAAGTTTTAGATTACCAATACCCGCAGCGGTTAAATAATATGCTACAGGAGAACCCAGTGCGCCGAGACCTATTACCGTAACTTTTGAATTTAATAATTTCTTTTGACCTATACCCCCGACTTCCTTTAATACAATTTGTCTTGAGTATCTATTAATCTGCTCATCTGTTAAATTCATTTTCGATCACTAAATTGATTATATAAAAAAAAGGTGCAATTTTTGCATCTTTTATAAGATTTTATTACATAGATTTAAAGATTTATAAATTTTAAAATATTTAGGTTTTGAATAGAAATCATAATCATTTTATAAGTTCTTTTTTCTTAGATTTTCTTTTTATAATCCACTCATTTTAATATACAAGATGCCATTTTTATAATGAATGTTTGATATTTCTAATAATCTTAACTTAGCATTCTTCCAAAATTTAAACAGTTTTAATTTATTCTTATATTTAATAAATCAGTGAAAGAGGTGATGTTATGGTAAAGCCAAAATATTTAGAACTTAATATTGATGAAAATGCAATTCATTGTGAAAATTGTGAGATGACAATTACGAATACACTCAAGAAGAACTTAGGTGTTATAAGAGTAAATGCTGATCATCAAACGCAGAAAGTTCAATTATACTATGATCAAGAGAAACTTAATCCCTTAAAAATAAAAGAAATAATGAAAGAAATTGGATTTCCAGTAGCTTCAATAGAAGAATAGGAGTGGATTATAATACGATAACTTCAGATCAAGAGAAAAATTTAGAAAAACTCCAAGTAAAACTTGGAGGAATGCAATGCTCCTTTTGTACTCAGACGATTAAAAAAGCTCTTTTACATATGAGTGGAGTCCAAGATGTATCAGTAAGTTTGGCTCATGAGGAGGCATTAATTCAATATAATCCCCTTTTTGTTACACCGATTACAATAAATAATACTTTAAACAGTTTAGGCTTTAAAGTTCGAGATCCGACCAAAGTGCGGAGTTTTGAAGAAGAAGAGCAAGAAATGCATCAAGAGAGAAATCGATTATTATTAGCTGTATCATTAACCTTTATTTCATTAGGTTTAATGACGTTTATGTGGCTTGGATTTCAGTTTTTTTGGATGCCATGGATAATGTTAGCTCTCGCTTTATTTACTATGTTCGGACCTGGGAGGTATATTAAACGCCTAGCTATGGCTTCTTTAAAGAGGGGTATCCTAAATCAGCATGTACTGTTAGAGTTTGCGGCTTTTGCTGGTTTGTTCGGTGGTATATATGGTTTTTTTATACAACCTTGGCCAATGGCGGACTTTTTTGCTGTGGCCGTGTTTGTAACAAGTTATCATATCCTTTCTGGCTACGTGTCTTTACTAGTAAGAACAAAATCATCTCAAGCAATTAAGAAATTAATGGCCTTACAGCCTGCTATGGCTCGAATTGTTGTTGATGATGATAACGAAAAGGACATTCCAATTGAAAATGTGAAACCTGGAGATATGGTAAGAGTAAGATCAGGGGAGAGTATTCCCATAGATGGTATAATCGTAAAAGGGAAATCGTCAGTAGATCAGAGCTTAGTCACAGGAGAGTCAATGCCAATTACGAAAACAAAGGGAGATGAGGTTATCGGGGGATCTATAAATCAGCAAGGTTCTTTAATAATTAAAGTCACCAAAGTCGGTAAGGAATCTTTTTTATACAAAATTGCTCAACATATTCAAGAGGCACGAGCTCTTAAACCAGGTATTGTTCTTCTAGTTGAAAAAGTTTTAAAATACTTTGTTCGGGTAGTACTTTTTGCTGCTGGCTTAGCTTTTTTAATTTGGACATTAGGAAGCTGGTTTATTCTTGGAGAACCTGATTTTGTGAGAGCAATATTTGCCACTTTAGCTGTTTTAGTTATGGGATACCCTTGTGCATTAGGTATGGCCACTCCTCTTGCTATAATTCGAGGTGGTGGTGTCGCTGCTCAAAAGGGGATTTTAATGCGTTCAGGTGAAGCATTTCAAGTTTTTAAGGATGTAAATAAAATCATATTTGATAAAACTGGTACTTTGACAATAGGGAATCCGCAGATAATAAAAATTATACCATTTGAATCGTACAATATAAACGAATTGATAGCTTTAGCGGCTAGTATTGAAATTGGGTCAAACCACCCTTTAGCTCATGCTATAGTCGATTATGGACTGGAAAATGGTGTTAAACTTGAAGAAGTTAATAAATTTCAGGAAATAACTGGACATGGTGTACAAGGTTTAATTCAAGATGATTTAATAATTGTTGGGAATTCTCGTTTAATGAAACAAAATAATATTGATTCTCCTGATTTGTTCATGCATATAAATGAATTAGAAAATCAAGGTTTAACTGTCGTAAGTGTTGCTAAAAATGGTAAGTCAATTGGTCTTATAGCTATTGGAGATTCTTTAAAAAGAGATGCTCGTGAAACTATTGAAATATTATATAAAATGGGGTTGGATCCAATAATGATCACTGGGGATAATCAAAATGTTGCAGAAGCAATAGCAAGGAAATTAGGAATTAAAGAATTTTATGCAGAAGTTTTGCCTCAAGATAAATCTGCCAAAATCCGAGAATTACAATCAAAAGGATATAAAGTGGCGATGGTTGGAGATGGAATTAATGATGCCCCGGCTCTGGTGCAAGCCGATATAGGAATAGCAATCGGAACGGGTACGGATATTGCAATAGAATCTGCAGACATTATTTTAGTGGGAGGAAATTTGAAAGATGTTATAGAAGCTTATTATATTGGGAAATCCAGCTATTCCAAAACAGTTCAAAATGTCTCACTTGCATTTAGTTTTAACGCAATTGGAGTAATATTAGGTGTAGCCGGAATTGTCCATCCTATTTGGGCTATGGTTGCTATGGCTTTAAGTGTAACGACAATATTATTAAATTCTTTTAGCCATAAAATCTTATTTAAAAATTGATTTTTTTGTATAACTATAAAAAAAAGGGTAAATTTTATACTAAATAAATGGTATTAGCCCTGGATTTCCGAATGTTGATAGAGTTAGTTCAATCCCAATATAAAAAAGAACTATTGCTAATACTTTTTGAAGTTTTGAACCAAATTTAATTAGTGTAACAATAAATTTCTGCTTTATTTTTCCAATTGATGCTCCAATGATTATATAGGGGACTACGATTCCTAAAGCAAAAAAGAAAAATAAAATTAAGCCTAAATAAAAATTTCCCAGATTTGAAACAATAACGACAATTGCCAAAAATATCGGCGTTATACAGGCGATCCAAGAAAATCCCATCGAGAAGCCTAAGAGAAACGCTCCACTATAACCCTCATATTTCATTAATTCATTGTTAAGTTTAGAGTTATTATTTATCTCTGTAGTTTCATTTCTTTTAAAGGTATGGCTATTAATTTCCTTAACACTAGAGATTTGAAGTTCTCGGAGAAAGACATAACTAGCTAGACAAATTACTGTTAGACCAGAGAATAGATTAAACCAAAAAGTAAATCTTATAAATCCTGAAATTATAATGAATAATGTGGCAATCACGGAAAACATTAAACAGAAACCTAAAGAAAAAATTAAGCTCATAGTTATACTTTTTCTAGTTGTTTTTGCTTGGCTTCCAATGTAAGAGCTAAAAGTTGGCAATGTAGCAACATTGCACGGAGATAAAAATGAAATTATGCCACCAAATATTGCTAATAAAATAAGAAAAATTTCAATCATTTAGTAACTCTTATTATCTCCAGATAGTTTATTCTGATCCAAATCTATTAAATTAATAACAATTCATCAATTTTTGCCCTTGATTTACTTTCGAATTCATCCGAACCGACAATTTTCTCTGACACATTCCCTTCTTTGTCCAAGATTACTGCTGTGGGTGTATTAGAAACATCAAAACGTTCACTAATTGATTGAGAAGTATCATCTTGAACAATATCCCATTTTGGATTATGCTTGTTCCGCCAGTCATCCAAATCGTCATAATCATCAGCAGGGTCAATAGTAATAGTAATAATTAATAATTGATCACTAGAATAGTCATCGTCAATATCCGCCAATTGTGGATCAGTCTCTTTACAATATTTGCAACTTAGTTGAAAGAAATATAAAAGAATTACTTTTCCTTTATGGTCCTTCAAGTCGATTTTATCACCATCAATTGTTGTAAAACTCTCATCAGACGCATTCGATTTATCAGATACAATAATTGCGGCTACAATAATTGAACTAACGAGAATTGAAACTATTACTATGCCTAATAAAGGAAGATTTCCTGATATTTCTCCTTTTTCACTTTCAATTTTTGTTTTGTGGGACTTACGCATTGAAAATTTTGGATATTTTGAATTTGCGTTTGCCATAAGCTTAGAATTTTATATGTTAAATTATATTTTTAAATTTCAATTTAGACATGTTCGAAAGTATGATAGACATATGATTATTAATAGAAAAAATAATAAAATTATTTGATTTTAATTAAATTCAGTTTAAAAATTTTATTTTTATAAATAATAAACATTTAAAAAAATTTACCAGAAATGACTGAACGCTGTTTAGTGTTTATAGAAATAAAGTTTATCTTACTTTAGGATTTTCTTTTAATGCAATCAGCATAGCATTAGGTGTTGCTGGAATTGTTCACCCTGTTTGGGCCAAGGTAACGATAGCATTAACTGTTACCACAATTCTCTTTAATTCATTCAGTCATAAATTATTATTTAGAAATTAATATAGAAATATTAATAGCAACAGAATTAATAATTTTGAGGATAATTTTTAATAACTTTCTTTAATAAGTTTTATATATAGTATTTGAGTATATTTTATTTGAGTAAAAAGAATGCCAGCTAAAACTAACGCAGAGAGAGAAAAGATTTTACATTTAATTGAGAAGGCAATTAAACTCTTATGTGAGAAGAGCTATAGTCAAGTGGTTGTACTCTCTTCATATAAAATAAATTCCGTTTTAAAAGAAAACTTCGGTGTTGATATAAAAGTTGATAAAATTGGCAGATTATTATCTAATGTAGCCAAGCGCAACCAGCTAAAGCGATTGAGCACTAAGATTCCAAAATATAAATTAAATATTTCAAAATTTTCAACCTTAAAGTTCTTTTAAGGTTTCTACTGATTTCTTTAATTTTTCAAGATTCTCATTCGCATTTACATAATTTTTTTTAAGATTTTCTAGTCTATTGTTAATATTTTCAATCTCCTTAATTAATTCCTGCTCAAATGGAACAGTTGTAGTGGTTACGTGATGCTTAATCTCATCAGTGATGTTGTTTGCTAGATTATTGACTTCTTCTATTTTTTCAGATGAGTTTTTAATTAATTCTTTTTGACTATTTTTCGTTTCAGCGATATTAGAAACTTTATCTTGTAGATATTTACTCTTGCTTTCTATTTCGTTATTTAAGTTATTGAAATTGTTTTCAATAAATACCCTTATTTCTTTAATAGTCTCCTCTTTAGATACTGTACCTTGCTCTACTATTTCTTGTTGAGTCTCTATTCTACTATCTACATAGTTAGAAACAGACTTTTTGAAATTAGCTACAACCTCATCTAAATTTAGTTTAAACCATTTTTCTGCTTTGGGTATACCTGAAGATATGTTATCTTTCATCTGTTTAAGAGAAATGAGAATTTGCTCTGCCCCATCCAAACTTCCACTATTAATATCCTTAGCCCAATTGCTTAACTGAGATGCAAATGTTTCCATGAATGAATCTGCGAATTGTGCACCTCCCTCTTTTATTCCTGAAACTATAGGGATGATATCTGGGTCTTCTTTTTTTTTAAGTTTTTCTTGTTCTAGCTTTTCTGGTAAAGGAATTTCTTGCAGATCACTCGGAGTTGATTCAATTATTTCATTAATTTCTTTAATTAAAATTGGAATTTTTTTCTGAGTATCTTCGACAAATTTCTGAACCCATTTAAAATATTCTAGAGTATTTGGGAGTTCTAATTCGTATTTTATTGTGTGATGTTCTTCTGACATAGAATCTTCATAATTATCTAAACTATATATCTCAAAACCCATCTTATCTCCTTTACCCATTAAAACATGATCAAAAGCAATACAAAATCCTCCAGGATTTTGTTCTGTTTGAAAATAGTAGTGATTTTTAATTGCCATAGTTGTGAAGTCTAAACCCCATTCCGGTCGCGAATGATACCATCCGATTATTTTTAATTCTTGGGGTAAAAATCTTTCTTCTATTTTATTAAGAACAGCCTTATAATCTTCAGTAAATCCTAACAATATGTTTACACCGTGAGCAATTGGAATGGCATTAACTAAAATCATATCTTTTACATTTGGCGCGACATTTCCGATACAAATACCAACAACTTCTACACTCTTCTCTAATGCTTCATTGCCAAATCTTAATACATGCGTAATCATGTTTCTATAGGCTTCTTTGGAAATAAATATTTTTCCATCATTGAAATTTGATTTATCTTTTTTGATTTCTGATGTCATACACTTCTATCCTCCATTTTTCTCTAATTTTTTAATTTTATGCAATAAATCTTTATTTTCCGCATTTGAATCTCCCAATTGACTATTTAGGTTCTTATTATCTAATTCCAATTGTTTTATTTTTTCACTTAGATTTTCATTTTCAGTAGATAATAAATTAATCTTATTCTGTATTGATAATTTAGAATTATCTACTAATGTTATAGTAGCCTCTAATATAGATAATAAACTATCAGTATTATTTGACAATACATTAAACGAATTTGAGATGCTACTAATTTTTTGCTTAAAAGTGTTAAGTATATTTTTATAAATATCATTTAAATTTTCTGATGTAGAATTCTTAAGCGAATTTATTCTTTCAACTAATGAATCTAAAGATTTTATTTGTTCTTCAATTATTTGAGTTTGATTAGCATCGTCTTGATTAAGATCAGTTAACTTATTAGATATCTCATCAAAATCTTTTAAGGATTCATAAGACTCAACTTTTATTTTTTCTTCAAATAATTCATTTGTTTGTTTTATAAGCTCTTCTTTGGTTATATTGATAAAATTTTTAATTTTTTCATGATCGCTATCAAAACCTTCAAATCTATCGTCAATATATATCTCCAATTCATTTAGTTTGTCCATTAAAGAAAATTTAAGAGAATTTTGCAGATTATCAAATCCTTGACTTAAATTATTTTTTAAATCCGCTAAATTGGTTCTCATTTGCAAATTATTGTCCATTGTTTTCTTTATAATTTCCTGACTCCATTTATTTAGAAAATTAATGAGTGGTTCAATAGATAATTGTAAAAATTTTGAAATCCCCGTTTGTAAAGTTGAAAATAAATTATCAAATTGTAATTCAGGTTTTTTTGATAGTAAATCACTTTTTTCAGGCAAAAATATTTCACCGAATGCATCCGGTGTTTCATTGAGCTCTAAAATTTGTGGTTCTTTAGAGTGAATTTTATTAATTAATTCCATAATTTTAAAGTAGAATTCATAACTATCAGGAGTTTCTACTATTGTCTTGACTTCATGATAATCAGTTGAGTGTCCTTTAGACGTATCATCTAGCCTAAATGTTCTAAATCCTAGGTCGCCGGGAGTTTCTAAGAAAGTATGATCAAAAACTATTCCAATAGCACTTGGATTAGGTGTTTGCCATCCTAATTGATTTTTGATGTCTGTAGCAGAGAAAAAAATTCTTAATCCTGGATGGGAATGGTACCATCCTACGGTAAACCAATTCTTTTCTGCAAATTGTTCATCTACAGATGCAAAGGAAATATAATCCTGAGGTTTGAAGTCCACCTCTATTGAGCCCCCATGAGAAATTGGAACCGCATCTTCTATGATAACATTTTTTATCTCTCCTTCTCCCTCAAGACGTCCTATTAACATACCCATAACCTCCCTGTAAAGTCTAGGATTTCTCACTTTATTACCAAAGCGGAGGATATGTATTAACATTTTATAATATGCGATTGGCTTAATAGTAACTATTTTGTCCTCATTTTTCAATTTTGATCTACGTTTACTCAAATTAATTCACTATTTTTAGAAATACCATATTGTTTTATTCTTAATATATATATAATTTAAAGGTTTTAAATATTGAATAAAGTCTGTGAAATTAAATATGACTTTTTTCCATTTAAATTTACAATCATAAGATTTATAATTATAATTATCATGGTGGTTTTTTAACCACGAAATTTGGGCACTCATATAATTTAGATTAATAATTATTGAGTTAAGAGTAGGTGTCATATTTCACTCTAAATAGGAAAGCCACTCGGGAAGGGATAGAAAAGCGATTATTAAAATAAAGCTGAGAAATGTAATGCATAAATTTGAGCTATTATAATTAAAAATTTTAATTTACGAGATTCACTCTCTTTCTTCTTTGATATAAAAAATACTATGCTTAAACCCAATAAAACAAGATTTAAGAGTAAATTCAATAATTGTAATTCTAATGAAATCAAAATTCGTCTTCTTTAATTGAGATCTTTTATTTACTTCTAAATTTAGAAATATATCTAAAAACTCAACAAAATTTTTTATAGAAAGAAAGAGAAAGAAGTTGACAACGAATAGTGAGTTTATTAACTTTTGAACGGTTAACCATGAATCAAATTGTTAAAACTTGAAATGCTTGAAAGACTAACAAATAAGGTTCTTGACAGAAAAGTATAAATATCTGAGTAACAATTCCTTTCTCACAAAATTTAATAAAAATCAGTTTAGAAATCTAATTTAAAATTAATTATTTAGAGGTGTAATAAATGAGAGAAAACAGTTTAATGGCGTTAGCTCTTTTAGGGGTGATTATTGGGGCAAGCGGACTGGGATTTGGAGTCTATTCTACTATGCAGGTTCAAACGGGAGCATTTGCCGGAGAGGATGGAGACGACGGTGATGACGGAAAAGACGGAACTGATGGTACGGGTGTGAAAAGAACGTGGTATAGTGAATATATCCCTCCAGTCTTCAGCAATCCAATATTAAATTTTATAACAATAAATTCATTAAACATAACATTTAATATAGATTCAGGGGAATCTGTACATTTTCTTTATAATAGTTTAGCTATGGTAAGTAAGGGTCAATTCATACGCGTTGATTTTGTATTAGATGGAAATGTAATTCTAGACCCCTATACAGCTTTCTCAAATGGAGGTAATGTTACTGTATATTCTTCGTTATCATTACAATATTCGAATAGCATGTTATCTGAAGGATCACATGAGATAACGATTGCTATTTACGGAGATTTTGCTAGTAACGGCGTACTCGAAAGTGTTTTATTTGTCCTGGTTTATATCCCTTAATTTGTATGGATAAATATAATAACTCTTAAAAATTCATTTTTTTTTTCTTTTTATTGTTTAAGTATTTTTTATTAATCTATCTGGATCCAAACCAGAAAAAATTGATAGAAAAATCTGGAGAAACGGAATAAAAGCAATCATTCGCCGCGCTGAATTCACTTTGGGAAGCACTGTATAAGCAGAGAGTAAGTTAGGCTCTATCAAACAAATATCATTCACCTCAAGATGAAAAAAAGGTAGATATTGAATGGGAATAAAACTTGAGGTAGAATTGTGTATCATTCTAAATTCATTTGGCATGTTCTGGGAGTTTCTTTCCGCAAAATGGGCAAAAAATAAAGCCTATATCTTTTCCGCAATAAGGGCAAAATTCAGATTTCTCAGATTCGTCTGTTATTTCTTGAGTTTCCTTTTGAGGCGTCCCTCCTGGAATTGAAGGTAATTGTCGCTTGGTTTTAATAGTGGGAGCTTTTGTTTCCTCATCATGCGCTGCCATACGCTCTTTAAAGGCTTGACGAACCATATCTCCCTCATCTTGACGTGATTGCATACCTTCTTCTTTAACCCATCCCTTCTGTTGTGGTCTTTTTAATTCCGTTTCTGGGACTTTTTCTAACTCAACTTCTTTAGTTTCTGATATAGGAGCAACAATTTTCTTTTCATTTTTCTTCTCTACGGCCTGCTTAACTAAGGCTTGAGTCGTCTTCATAATCTGATGTGGATTAATATTTGGAATTGCAACAGTACGAAGTACCCATCCAACAATAAAATTTTGATTGGGATATTCTCCTTCTACTTCCATTTCTTTATATACGTAAGAATCAAGTACATCTTTACCTTTCAGAAGTCTGGATGCCCATTTACCATTTATTAGCCCTAATTGCAATCTGTAAGAGGTTCCAGAAATCCCTAGTTGTCCTGTCAACGGGATGAAGCCTTGTTCAGTCAATTTAAATCACTCTTTTCAAACTCTTTTTTATGAACTGGAATTTGTTTCTTATATTTTATTTATTATATTGCACATAAAATTTAAATTTAAATAATTTTAGGTTCGAACAAAAAAAGCATAAATACAACTTATTTTATTATCATTAAAATACTTACAAAAAAAACAATTACTTTAAGTGTTGAAGAAATGACAGTTATTATCACAAAAAAAGTATATTTTACTATTCTTGCAACATCAGTTAGATTTGCTAATCAAAAAATTCCATTTGACGATTGGTTAGAAATATACGGTGTTTTTACTGGGAAGAACAAAGGGGATGATGTAATAATCTCTAATGCATACCCTATCACACATCAAAAAAAAAATCCTGAAGATGTAATCGATAAAGTATATTGGTCTGATGAAGACTATGTATCTTTTGCTCTAATAGATGATGAGGCATTTAATCAGGGAGAATTTACAGTTGGATGGTTTCATAGTCATCCCGGAATGAAAGTTATGATGACTTCTCTGGATATTCAAACTACTTCTACATATCAACAATATAATCCATTAACTGTATCTTTGGTGGTTAATCCTGTAAGATTAATTAGACAAATAGAATTACCAGATAAAAAGGGAGACCCAGATATTAAACTAGAAAATGATCCGGGTTTCAAAATTTTTAGATTAGACGATGTTTCAAGAGGTTTACATTCCAATTATCATGAAGTAGATTATAAAATAGAAGGTTTTGACAGTATGGAGCAAATGATGCAACAAGCACAAAAATTCATGATTGATATTACGAGTTTTTTACCTCAAGATAACTTAATTGAAAAATATGAAAATTATACTAATGATCGAATATCGCATTTAAATTCGCTACTAGTAGGTACCGAAGAATATTTAAAAACCTTGATAAGACAAGGTGAAACGAGCAGAGTTCCTGAAGTTTTAGAGACTCAAACGAAAGAAATTAAACAATATGTTGCTGAAACTTATCTTAAAATCGGAAATATAAAAGAATATATGGATTATTTAGAGTACAAAGAGCGTGATAGTATCATCCCCTTAGTGGATGAAACATTATCTAAATGGGGTGATGCTATTTCTAAATTAGATGAAAATCTAGCAAAACTCTCAAGTATGTTTTAATAAGAAAAGTTCATCATATTTTAACCGATAGAAAAATTCCCAATTTTTATAGGCCTCTGGGAACTGTTTAAATTTTTAAAGGAATTAATTTCATTACTATAGGTGGTATTTAAACCAAATTAGAAATAATGGAAATTGGATCATCCTCAAGTTAAAAGATTAAAAGAAATAAACTATTATATTAAATTGTCCAATATATTTCGTAAAAAAAAAGGTGAAAAAATAACATGTTAGTTTGTAAAGTACTCCGGATTGGGAGTGATAAAGAAGTAGAAAGAGAAATTAATGCCTTTCTCTCGTCAATGCCTCTTGAATTAGAAGATATTAAATTAACCCATTCTGAGTTTAAAGGAAGACTCTTAGTGACTATAATCTATAAAGTTAAATAATTAGCAAAAATATTTAATTTCAACTAAAATAAAGATAATAAATGGGAAAATGGATACATATTTATTTGAATCTTGGGCAAAATTTGGGGAAATTCGTGGAGCAAGAAAAATAAAAACAAGCCGCTTGCCTGTATGTTTTCTTTTATTAAATACGGAAAAATTAATTTTTAAATCACAACAAATGAAAAAAATCCAAGAGATATTGCTCCGAGATATAACCAGTTTAGTTAATGAAAGGAGCGGTAATTATCTGAAAATTATTACTTCTGCTAACCAGTGTTTTGCGTTTTGCGTTGTATTAGCCGGTACAAAGAATCAGGATAATTATGGGACCAGGCAACTCTATTCATTATTATTAAATTTAGAAGGTGTGAAAGGAAAAGGCGAACAACAAGTTATCGATAAATTAAAAAGCATGATACAGGTATCTCCTCGAATAAATATTACTGTGTTAAAGGAAGTTTTAGCGGTAGAATCTTCAATATTTTACCAAAATATCTATAATCTGGCAGCAAAATTAGATATAATCGTCGACGGAGATTATCTTAAAGTAGATAAAATATCAGTCTCAGAGTTTATTAAAGGATTGAATGAATACTTTAATTTAGGCATTAGTGATGAGATGTTAATCGAAGGAAAATTATCGTGTCCTTATTGCGGGGCACCTATAAAATTAAACGCTAAGTTTTGTACACAGTGTGGTACCACTCTTGTTAAAGACAATGGAGAATAAATTATGGACGTCAAAGAAGAGCTAAAAAAGTGGGGCCTGTTAAAATTTAAAAATCATTATGACTTCTTTCACGAAATTCGACCCATGTTGTTTGCCCAAAAGCTTCAAAATTTTGGCGAGCAGGTTATGCTGGATTACACCGCGAGAATGTCTATGATTTCCTCGATAAAGACTCCTGCTGAGGTAAAAAAATCCATCACCGCTATAGAGGATTATAAGAGAAGAAAACTCGCGGTGGATACCTATTTTAGTATCATTAAGGGTGCCCAATCAACTCAAGATTAAGTAGTTTAGAACTTTTTTTGTTTGAATTAAAAACTTGAATTATATTTGCTTAAATTGTTCTCTTAAACCGATTTACCTTGATCTATTTAAATTAAATTATATAAGGTTTTTTTGAATAATTTTAGAGGACAATAATGACTATTAGGTCTCTCTTTCACGAGATCTATCATATTTTCTTTAAGAAAATTTATTCTATCTTTCCAAACTCTATCATAAAACTCTATTATGCTTTCGAAACCATCATGATATATATTAGGTCCTTCTGTAGTTCTTGCTTGAGGGGTCAAAGCGAGAACTACAGAAGGAC
>Ga0209976_10000285_pt1 | contig 37525 bp, 61 predicted proteins | sample SumtaG_FD_182806 | JGI IMG/M metagenome (GOLD analysis project Ga0209976, IMG submission 182806) | Deep subsurface microbial communities from Indian Ocean to uncover new lineages of life (NeLLi) - Sumatra_00157 metaG (SPAdes) (version 2) | ecosystem: Environmental > Aquatic > Marine > Oceanic >...
CAACCCGAACAGGTTGACGTAGCTCCCCCATCAAGTGCGGCAAACTGGAATACGGTTGATTTATTTTCTGTACGTTCACTCATGACAAACACAGAGTACCATGATTGAATTTTAAATGTCAAGGAAATAATTAAGTTGACAAAATTAATTTAAGGTTTCATAATATAATTACCTTTTCGGGGTTCCCAGACCCCTCCTTTCACGGTCGGCACCTAACGGTGTCGGCCTTTTTTATGCGGTGGTTGATGCGGCTGCGGTTATGAGTACGCCTGCTGCGTCTGCTGTTACAACCTTAAGGCCAGCCGTTAGAAAGTAATTTTTGACTGCAAAGGTTCCGGCCCGTGTGGTGGGGGCTTTGGCTGTAACGTGTGGGAGCCCAGGTATAGCAGCACCCGCCGTATTCGTAAAATAGAAAGTTCCCCCATCAATCGGAACCCAAATTATCATCCCAAGAAATACGCCCTCACCTGCGAATATTTCAGTGGTTGCGTTCCCCGTTATGAGTACAGGGTTCCTCATCATAAAGTCAACATTACCGCCCAAGTCTTTTGCTTGCTCGATGCTTACAGTTGGCATTTTATCCCCCCACGAGATCAGTCGGTTGAGTTCGCGCTGAACCGTACATTATTTTGCCGTCATGTATATTGAATAAACCTCTTGAGATACGACTGTGCATGCCGATAATAGCAAGCCCTACGCCCATCATGGCAACGCCTTCGCCGATAACGTATAAGATCGGGTCATACAGGCCTCCAATGTAGATGCATCCCGCGAGTATAAGCAGTACCGCGCCTATTTTGGTTTTCTTCCCGTTAAACATATGTGTCCTCCTTAGAACATTCCATCTAGTGTACCGCCTATTAGTTTGTCGTCTGCGCCGCCTCCGGCTATGGTCACGCCTAACACTTTCAAAGCCCTGACTTCAAGCTGAGTGTCGGAGCTAGGCGAGTTGAGTTCTACTTTAAAAGTTACTGAACTGTGGCTTGTAAATGATGTGCCATTTGAAAAACTCCACCACCCTGTGCTACTGGCTGTCGTGCTATTGATATTGATTGCCGCGCCGAATGCTCCAGCGTCCTCTTTCACATACAGTTTAAACTCTGTGGCCCCTGAGGGCGAATTGCCGAGTAGTACCGTTACATCGTCCGAGTTGAAATCCTCGTCAAAGGTGATAGCGTTTGTCTCAACGGTCTGCGCTGATGTGAGGAAAGTTGTTGCTGCCTCTGTAGGCCATATTTCAATATTATACGTGTTATAATCTGCGATTGAAGAGGAGTTGCCCTGCTGAAATAGCATGAAGTATGGGTTTTTTCCACCCTGCGCCAATGTATCCGCCCAATCTACTGAATCTGTTTCCGTGATTAAATTTCCTTGGCTATCCTCTAGTCTATACTTCCAGTTGGTCGTATTGGAAATAACATATATGATTAGTTCTTGTCCTGAGATAGACACGGTTGATAAACCAGTATTTATCCATGCGGCACCATTCCAACTCCAAGCTGAATTAGCATCATCTTGGTAGACAAGGGAAAGGGTAGTCAATGAACGAAAAACGGTATATAGCCTCAGAGCATCAACCAACTGCCCCGGCACGGTTGTCTCCAGAGTAAAATTGAACGGACGATGGGCGTTAGTTAAATCGTATAAACGAACTATGGCTTTTATTCTGAAATCAGTAGCCGTCTCATCTAATACAGAGTTGCAATAAAAACCTGCCCTATCATTGGTATTAGGAATCACATGCTCAAAGGCACCGATAGGTTGAGCTTGCGTTATTGTTCCACCCGAAGCCGTTAAAGTAACAAGACCAGCATCCACTGTTGAATTAAAGAAATCTTCGAAAATCAAACGCTGGTCTTTAAGTTGGAAACTCCCGCTATTGCTTATCTCTCCCCATGTGGTGTTGGATATTGAACTCTCATTCCATGGCTTCGTCAGTTCAAGCGCATCCGTGAATACTGGCAATGCCAGCGCAAGAATTAATATGAGAGATAGTAAGCGTTTCATGGCTTAACCCGTTCCACGGTCATTGATGGTTTCTGTTACCTTGTCCCTGAACCCCGTGATAGCGTCACTCTGGGCCTCAAGCATGGCGTTTGATATGAAGGGCGCAAGCGTGGCCCTGACAAGTCCAAGGACTGTGGTGTTCTTGCCTACCTGAACCCCTGCCGCGCCCATGTTTGCCTCTGACCATGCCTTGACAGCCGCGAGATTGCCGAATGCTCCGGTGCCTGGGTCTATGATTATGAACTCCTCATGGATGGCCTCGAACCTCAAAGCCCTGTTAATGATGCTCCATAGTTCAAAGAAGTAGTCGGACTTTTCGTTCGCGCTCATGGAGTTGTACTCTGCGGATGTGGGCGGGTTACTGAGCCCGTACTTGTCATACAGGGCCTTTAGCCCTCTTGCGCTCCCGTCCTCCCCGTTCTCGTTATTGAAAGCGGTTATGGCGTCATTGAATCTTTGGCTTGCCACGGCAAGGGCTTGGGCGGTTTCAACCGTGTTGGCGAAAGCTACCCCTCCGAGAGTGAGGCAGAGTATTATCAGTATTGCTATCAGTCTTTTCATGTTCGATCCCTCCTGTGTTTTCATCTCGTAAGATTCCAGTTAAGAGCTTCAAAGGCGGCATCATCTCCGCCCACAGAGTTGACCATAAAGGTCACCACATCTCCTGGTGATAGGTCTAATAGGCAGGGAGGGCCAACAAAACCTTCTATCGAAAGCACGGTAATATCTCTATGCCAATCACATTCCTGCTCTGCTCCGTTTACCGACCAGTCCCCGTTATATTCCTCTGAGTTACCATCGGGGTCTTGAAGACTAAAGCCTGACGTGCCTAAGTAAAACCCTCCGTATGTCACCGTTACAGAACCATCTGAGCTATTCTGCGCCATCCCCGCTGTAGCAGGCCCATTGGTCAAGCCCGTGATATTTACAAAAGCCCCTCCAGCATCAAGCGTTATCGTTAAGGGGTTGTCATGGTCATGGAATTTCATTGCCGAGGCAGGCCCAATAGTATCCCTGAAAAGGCTCTCCCCGGCAACATCCAAGGTCTTGGTGGGTGTGGCGTTTCCTATCCCAAGCCTGTTATTCACGTCATCCCAGAAGAAGTTTGCATTGTCTTCCACCGTCATACCAGTGGAATTGATGAATACAACGGATCCGCTTGTGAGTAGGGGGCCGCTGAGTTCGTTGAAGTACGAGACATTGATGGGATTGACCATTATGATGCCCTCGTTTGCGTTTATCCTCAGGGGAACGCCCATAAATATCTTTCTCTCGGAGCCAGTGGGCCTTACATTGGTAAGTCCTCCATCCTCATTACCGACCCAAAGGCGATCAACTATATTCCACGATTCTCCATATGGTGTTCCGGTAGTATCAAGCTCCCTGACAAGCCCAAATGTGGTGATATAACCGAAATTAGTATTATCAATAATTTCAGTTGAGAGCCCGATAGAACCTGCGGCGGCAGGAGCAGCTGCATTGGAAAGACCCCACTCAGGAAAGCTCCCCGTTCCCCCCGTTATTCTCACAGCAGTTCCATTGGCTATCTCGCCGCCTGTAGTGTTCTTGCCCCGGACAACCATCTCCTGACCTATCTGGAGACAAACATTGCCACCCTTGAGGCCAAGATTGTTAGTGCCATCAGTATCATTCCAGAACGTCTTGGCTTCTTCACAGGGTATGCCGTCTGTGGTATTAAACATGATGTATCCGACATCAATTATGGGATTGTCGTTTGCGTCGAGCGCACCCGCCAAGCTTGGGGTGTTGAGAATAACCCCATCTTTAGGCGTATCAGTTCCATATAATCCCACGCCCACATTAAGCGCCCATACTGGAGAGCTTAGAAGAAGAACCAATATAAGTATAAGTATTCTCATATCTCCCCCTTAATTGATAATGTAGACGATAACTACGCCCTCTGCTGAATTGACGGAGTTATTGGTGATATTCAGTGTTATCGGGCCTTCGGTTATTCTGCACCCGAAAGACGTATTGATCTTTGGGACAACTTGCTCTGAGTTCGCAGTGTCTCTATTGGCAAGCTCTCCCCCCATAATGTCCACGCCTGAGGGGTCTGTGATAGTAATATCATAATTGTCTGTTGGGGCCGGACTGCCTGGGTTCGTGACCACAAGTGCTACGCAACCGCCCTTATATTTGGGCCATTCTCCATCTGAGGAAGTCGCCGGTACTGTCGCGGCTGATGCGGCGTTTGCTATCCATGAAAAGGTTATCGTTTCGATCCCATCGTTTATGGTTCCGCGCTTGACGGTAACCGTTCCCTCCGCCCATGACATTGTAGCCATGAGCATGACGATTATTAATGCAAGTATAAGCTTTCTCATCTTTTAGCCTCCTCGGCCGCATTCGTAAACTCAATATTTAAATCAAGCTTACGTGCGTCATTTACTGTTAAACACTGAACCCACCTGATCTCGCCATCATGCATGACGGCCTCGAAGGGTTCTGACCATTCATATTCAAAATCAGGGCTTGATACGCGGCTTCCATTTCCCAGGCTTGAGCACCCTGAAAGCGCGACTACCAATAACACCGTCATAAGCACGTTTAATGTATTTATTCGCAACCTTGTCCACCTTTCTGTTTGTATTAACTTTCTCCTGGCTGGCCCCCTCTGCCTTCCCGCGCCTGTATATCCAGTAAATGAAGAATATAACCGCAAGGGCGATAACAGCATAAGGGGCCATAGCCAGTGCGTTCATTGTTAGCCTATCTTCTTGACCGCAGTTATACGGCCCCATACGGACATGCCTGCTCCGATAACCGCTATTGCTACGTTCACAACCATGCCCTGATCGCCAATGTCATAGCCGAAATGCATTGCAAGCATAGCAAGCACTTGGACTATTACACCCCATACTGTTTTACTCTGAATTAAGCCCTTTGTTTCCTCGTTCACAATAATCCTCCTGTTAAGCGTTAATAAGGTCTGCTGGTCGCTTGCCAGCCGCTAACTCGTCCAGTGTAAGCCCTGCCGTGTACTGGCAGTGCGTCATATCCCTGCGTGGCGTGCCGTCTGCGGCCTTGAAATCCCCGCCCCATGTAAAGCCTACCTCCTTGGCTATGCGTCCGGCCTCGGCATAATCAGGCTCGTCATTCTCGTTTAGATCGGCCTTGGTGCTCCACGTTATCTTACCTTCTTCGTCTAGTATAGCAAAATCAAAGGCGCATTCAAAGAAATGGATACTTACCAGCGTCCACGTTATTTTCCTGTTTTGTTTGTCGGTGATGCGGTATAGGCCTGCAATTGACCTCAGAATATTAACCTCTGAGAGCGGTCTGCGGCCCTGTGCGTAATATGCTGCCTGCACTCTTATACTTCGATCAGTCTCAATAATCTTGACATTCAGGCCAGCATCGGCACATCTGGCCTTGAACTCCTGGCACTTCTTGTAAACTACTGCGTCTAAAAGTGCTTCGTCCCTGATTGGCATTTCAGCCTCCTCCCATTTCAACTAACTTTATCAAGAAATTGCCTATGCTTAAAACAATTCCAATTATTAAGCCTGTGACAGTTATATAAGCTACTATTTGTTTTCGGCTTAATTTACTTTCTGCTGATTCTTTTACTACACCAATGGATGTGTTTATATTTTCCATATCCGTCTTTGTCGGGCGTGTGGCAAGGTCAAGCTCCATATTATCTTGCTTAGCATCCATTTCCCTTGTGCGCTGAAAGAGTATCTCATGTTCTTTTTTCCCCTGTACCATATAGTCATCCATCTTCTGCACAAATACGGCCTGTGTCTTATCTCTTTCAATGTCAGCCTCAGAGGCTTCTTTAAGAGTATCCTTGATCTCCACTATATCTTCTTTTAGAGAGCAAGCATCTAAGTCGCATTTTTCCATAGTTCCCCCTTAAAAGCCTATTCTTAGGCCGATAGTTAGATTGTTGGCTACCACGCTGGATTGATGCCCGATCATTCCCACCTGAAACATGTGAGACCACTTTTCAGGAAGTGCATAAATTAATAGTGATGTAAGCCCGTAATATGCGGCGAAATATGAGTAAACCTCTCGCTCTGTAGGGTGTTCTCCTAATACTTTATTTGTTTCTGTATATGCCTCAGGCTCACGCGCTATCTGCAAAGTCTGCTGCATATCGGCAATCATCACTATTGTTAGCGGGATGTGTAACTGTGTGTTGAGCTTATCCCATGTGAATGGTTCTGCCTGGGCGAGTGCGGGGGTTAGGCATAGTATTATGAGTATGATGTATTTCATCGTCTGCGCCTCTCTTTTATCTCGCTACCCCTACCAAACCACCAGTAATACAGCTTGCCGATAACAGGTATGCTTTCAATGGTTTTGAGCTTATCAACTGCAAAGTTTTCCTCGAAGTCGTCATAGAGCTTTATAACGTCCTTGGTTATGTCATCCACAAGCTTTGTGGGCGGGAGAATCATTTGACCTATCGCGCTTCCAAGCCCTTCTCTGCGAACCTGAAAGACGGTGTAACGGCTGAACCCTATGAGCTTGGCTACGTTATCCACTGCCAGATCATTAAAATCTATCTCCCTGCCAAGCAATAGATCCTTTAAAATGTCTGCTGTGGCATTCATAGCCATTAAGAGGGCGGACAGTCTTATAAAGTTCCGTATAGCCTGAGTCGGGTTATCACTCATCTGGTTATATACTTCATTCCTGTAAACGTCCAGCATTTTGATAGACCATGTTTTCAGCATGTAGAATATGCGCCCGTTCCCTGCTTTCAGATATTGCTCCGGAACCTCGGAAAGTGCCACGGGCTGGAAGTTGAGTAATTCGTTAAATGAGAGATATTTCACGTTCTCAGAGATTATGCCATCCCTCAGGTCTTGCAATACGTCCTCGGTCTCGTTGCCGAATATCTCCTTGAGGTCTCTGGTGAGCCCTGCATCGTCCTGACGGGCAAGTCTCTGGTACTTCGATACCACGGAGTTGATAAGGGCTTCCTTGCCCACTCTGTCCATCTGAGTGAGTCCTACGAGCCTAAAAACCGTATCAACCATTGCAGCCATTTTTGACTTCTCTTGAACCTCTGTGGCAATCCTCTCTATTCCAATGTCTTCTTTTTTTATCACAGATTTGCCAATAATTGACTTAACGGCTGCGGGGAGAGAATCGCGTAACCCTCCGGCATATATAGCAAAAGATAGGTCTCCTATCTGGGTGATGGCGTTAAACACCGAACCCATGACCGTTAAATAGGACAAATTTTTATATATTCCCACAAGCCCTCTTGTGCCTTTTTGCTCGAATCTTGCGGTTAAAATAGTACGCACTTCCTTCTCCTGGCTGGGCTTTAACGTGCCTTCATTTATCAGGTCAAGGATATAAAAACCTAGTGAATCTTCGAGATTGTTAAACTCATCCACCTTTGAGTCCGTGGGCCTGCTCTTGCCAAAGAGTTTGCGGGCTTCTATTGCTTCATTCACGGATTCGAGATAATTGATAAGTGCTGAGTTTGAATCACTGTAAAATACGTTCATCTCAGGGGTTACGAAATCTATAATACGGTCTTTCATGTTCCCCGTGGCTGAGAGCGTTATATTCCCGCCACTGTAGCCGCGTATCATATTGTTAATAAGGTTTACTTTCTCCTGCTCGACCAAAGCCCTGCCAAGCGCAAACTCCTTACGCTTGATGGCTTCGTCTAAAATACTCCAGTCCTCACGATCTGACATGAACTCAAGGAATCCGGCTGAGTCTTTGATGATCCTTGGAAAGTAATTCTCCAGGTATCCAATATCAAACCCAACCTCATTGGCGCGGGCATAGATATTGTCGAGTACTTCCTTAACCGCTTCATATTCATCGGTAAACCCGTGCTCCTCTGTAAGTTCCTGAATCTTAGTGGTGTCACCATTTTTTAACGCCATGTCCAGATCAGCGTAATTATCTTTACTGAGCTTCCCGACCTTCTCCAGATAAGGAAGGACTGCACGGTTATCCTTCTGGGTCTGAGTCAGTACAGCAAACTCAAACCTTCTAAGAGCCTGCCTGAGGGTGGGTGAGATATTAGCCAGTCTGGTAGAAATGGGGCCAAGCAATTTATCTACGGTCTTGACCGCGTTTTCGCCTACCTCCTTGGCCTTCTTGACAAAAGCAGACTTCCTGCTTGGCTGGATATTCCGGTTAATCTCATATACCGTTTCTGGTATATCAGTGCGCTTGCTACCGCGCTTTTCAATGGCTGGCCTGAATCCCCTTGACCTCTTAAACCTCACACGAGCTTTCAATTTCTCGGTTATCGCGTCAAGTTCTTTATCATTCATCTGGCTCAATGGCTTCTTAATATCAAGCTCAGATTTGATGTCATTTATCACGGTCTGGTTTATCTCATTAATTTTTCTTATAAAGGCTATCTTGCTCCGCTTGCTTCCAAGGTTCTTCTTGAGCCTCTTAGCCTCCTCAAAAGCGTTGGCGGCATCCTGTATGCGCTCGGCTACGTTGCCGAACTGTGTTGCAGTTGTGGAATTGGCAATAGCTTTCAGGAATTTACCCCTCAGGGCCACGGGTAGGGTCTCGCTTGCAAGCTCTGTGAGCGTGCGCCTTGTGGCCCTCTCTATGCGTGTAACAGTCCTTGCCTGGGCCTGTTGCCTTCTAAGCGCGTTAATCTTCGTTCTCGCCTGTTCCACGGCCTCCTGACGGCCTTCTCGTCTGGCTATACGGGCAAGTTTGACCTGTTCGCCTATCTCTGAGACCAATAAGTCTACACGCTCTCTCTCCTGCTCTGTGACTTCTTCCTGCCTGAATACCTGTTGACTGCGTTCTTGTGCTACGGTTTTAAGGCGCTCTGCTTCTTTTGTGAGGGCTTGAATGGTCTCGCCCTGCTCTTTAATCTCTCCCTTGAGCAATTCGGCCCGCGTGGGCTTTGCTATTTCTTGAAATTGAACCGTATCAATAAAGTCAGAAATCCCCTGGTTAATTATCTGGTTAAGTTCGCCCTCGGCAAGGTTCTCGGTGGCGTCAAGGAAATCGCCTTTTGTGGCCTGAACTTGGGCAAAGAAAGCCCCGCCTATGCTCTCGGCAATGGCTGTAACAACCTCTTTCTCGCGGGTGTTGGTAAGGGCTTCTCCGGACTGAACCTTGTCAATTACATTGAGAATCACGGCCTTGTCTACTCCTCGGAGTTCTTCTATGCTCTCAATCTGACGCCCTCCGGCCTCAACTAAGGCCCTGAGATTAACCATTCTCTGAGATATATCAAGGATGGGTTTAAGGCTCTCGTCAAGTTTCAGGTCAGGGAATAACGGCCTTGCCTCCTCTGGCCCGAACTCAATTGACCCGCGCTCCTCTTTGAGCTTGTTGAAAACCCTTGTCATGAATCCCTTGAACCGCTCCCATAGATCGCCAAGCTTGGTTTTCATGCGCTCGGTGAATGTCTGCTCGTCTGTCACGCCCTCGGCTATAACGCGCCTGCCAAGGTTCTCAAGGTCTGGTAGCGCGGCCTCATCTTCGACCTGTCCCAAATTGGACAATATTTCGGTTTCTTCTGGTATTCCCTCTAAAGTGTCGGGTATTTCTTCCTCAGTTGGGGTAATTTGCCCCACTATTTCTTCTTCTGTGGCTTCTGACGCTATTAATTGCTCGAATGCCTCAGTGGTTATCTCCTCGCCCTCGGCTACCTGAACCGCCTCCGCTTCCTCGGCTATGCCCTGTATTCTCTGCTGGAAACCTTCTATCAGGTCGGTGTCCTGAGGAGTAAGGTCTGATTCGGCCTTATCCTGCGCGGCTGCTGTGATAATTGATACCCCGCCTCCAACTATTGCGCCCACGCCAAAAGCTCGTACAAGGTCGCCAACTGCGGGGGTGTCTCCTGTGGCAACGCCTGAAATAACCTCTTGTCCGGCCTCCTGAGTGCCTTCAAGGACTGCTCCACGAATAGCGCGGTTTATGACGCTGCCGCCCTCTGCGAATATTCCAAGTTTGTTGGTGACCACGAGCAAAGGCACGTTTAACCAGAATGTAGTGGTTGCCGCGTCCTCGGCTCTGCTCTTACTCCCTGTTTCCCTGAGTACATCCCTGTAAACCAGTCCGGCCTCTGTGGATGCTTCTAAAGAGGTCATAACGCCAGTTCCGGCCCATGCCGCGAAACGTGTGGAGGCTCCGAATAATAGCTGTGTTCCTTGCGCCACGCCGAAGCCTGGAATAAAAAATACAGCCATTGAGCCAAAGCCTCCGGCTACATCGTCCGAAAAGTCGCGCTCCTCTGCGCTTGGGGCGAGTTCTGATCTCCACACGGATGCTTGGTTAGCAAGGTCTGCGCCCATCTCGCTATCGGTTATCCATTGCACGCCTCCCGCGAGACCTTCAATGCTTCCGAGTGCTCCGGCCCCTATGCCCTTACCAAATCTCTCAATGCGCCTCAATCCCTCGCCCTCAGGGACTAATTGACGCTTGAACTCCTCAACCGATATGCCACGCTCACGGGCTTCAAGGGCTATGTTGGCCTCTGCTATGCCTGCTTCTCTCGTGCCGAACAATTGCCTGAAATATCCGTCCACTTCCTCCCATAACGTGCGTTCCGGAGCTTGTCTGAGTTCCGGTTGCCTCCTGCGCTGAACGTCAATCATGCGGGCCTGTATCGCACCTTTAAGGGATTGAGCGTTCTTGTCAGAGGAAAGTCTGCCGTTTATCTGCTCTACGTTGGCCTCTGCGTCTCCTGGCTCCATGCCGAATGAGAAGAAATTGACATGAGCGTCCGCAATGGCTTGGTTATTCTCCGGTAATGCTTCTATCTGCGGGGATTCCACGGTATCAGGAAGTCTTGTAAAGTCAAGCCCTTTTTTCTCCATTTCAACTTTATCAGGAAGTCTTGTGAAGTCAAGTTTATTCGCCACGTTGCGCCTCTATCTGGTCTGATATATGTGCTATGTTATTTTCTGTAACAGGGCGTCCGGCCTCAGTTAATTCTTTTATTGCCTCGGCTCTAAACCTTATCCCCTTATCATCCGAAAATAAATCAAAAAATCTATTAATGAAATCTTTTTCAGGAATTGTCAACAACTTTTCAACAAAGTCGGTGTATTCCTCTGCTTCTGCGTTGGGGTTCTCCTCTACAAAAACATCTAACGCCTGAGTAGCAGAGGCCCATGCAAACTCATTTTCTAAATCGTCACTATCATATATTCTCTTAGTTTTAGCATCGTTAAGTATCTTGTATGCCTGTTTCTGTCCTGACTGCGCGGGCGTGTTCTCAGATTCTGTATCCTTCCTCCACTTGGTAATAAGTGTCTGGAAATCTGCTGTTGATAACCCGACCCCATGAGCGTCTATAAAATCCTGCTCTGTAAGGGTTTCGGGTGCGGTGTTGACCCTTGTGGTGAAATCAGCCTTGACCACGGGGTCGGACTTCTTGAGCGGGTCTGCATCCCTGATTATTTTAAGGGTGTCTTTCTGCTCTGAGGGGCTCATGAGTTCCCATGCCGGAGATAGCCTGACGGATGTCTCGGTAGGCACTTCGCCGTCCACTGCGGAGGTTATGAGGGAGTTCTGGAAGTCTTGGACGCTCTGCTTGCGCGTGGCCTCATCCTCATCTTTCTGGAGCTTCCTTTGATTCCTTATATCTTTCTCCAGGCTCTTAACTACCTCGGATGGGAGCACGGCCTTTGTCTCGTCAAGTAATGACTGTCCAGAATCGGCGTCTATCATTATCGCGCTTGTGACCGCCGATGTTATTATGCTCTCGCGGGCCTCTGTGAACCTGTCCTGTGCGTCCTCAGTGTCTATTGAGCCATTTGCCTTGTAAAGGTTTATCGTCTTAGATACGCTCTTTAGCTGATCGTTTATCGTGCCAAGTGAAGGATTATTAGAGCTTTCCTGTACGGCATTATCGCGGGCTTGGTCGAGATTGCTTAATGTAACGCCGCGCCTTTGCTCCTGCTGATGTGTGGCAAGGTCGGTGCGGTTCTTGAGCCTTGAGGATTCTAACCTCTGGCGCGTCAATGCTTTTATGTTATCCGGCAAATCAGCTGTTCTGGCTTGGATGAGCTCCTCTAAGAAGTCATCATATCTTTTCACGTTATCTCTTGGGTCGGCTTTTGTGCCAAGAGTATCAAGTCCAGCCTTGCCCCGTTCATCCGCCAGAAACTTAACTGAATCCTGCTGTACCTGATTTGCGGCATCCACGGAACGGTTAAGGGCTTCCTCGCGGGCTAGCCTGTCCTGCGCCCTGCCAAATTTAGCTGCAACCACTCCTAATCCGGAAATGGCTCGGCCCAATTGCTCTGTGGCCTCGGCTCCTGCTGTTGGAGCTGTAGTTCTGACCCGCGAGACTTCGCTTGCGTCTTCTACCTGTCTCTGCGCTCTTGGTATTTTAAATGGCATAGTTTATACCCTCGTAGAGGCTGCTTGCCCGAACCCTGAGACAAGGGTAGCAAGCGGGGCTATTGATCTTGCGCGTCTCGCGGCCCTGCCTTCTCTGCCGAATTGTTCTGCCTGTTCCAGTGCTTCTCTTGAGCCAACGTCTCCAGCCATTAAAATAGCCTCAACGTCTTCGCGTGTAACTCTCTCGGTCTCTGCAAAAACATCCTGTGCGCTTCCAGTGAGTAAAACGCCTGATTTGCCGAATGCGGCCCTTTGAGTGCTTTTAAGCTCCGCCCCTGCTTTCTTTGCCTTTTCAGCCTTCTTACGGCTCTCTATACGTACTATACGGGCATTCTCTTGTGCTCTGGCCCTGTTGACCCCTGCCGCTTCCTCCTGGGCCTCTAAAGCCTGTGTCTGTGCTCCTACTTGAAGAACTGTGCCGCCTATTAATAGCGGAAGTGCTGCTGCGCCCATATTAAGAGACCTCCTTATTATCTAACATCGCGTATATGCACATATCCTTTTTATCGGGCGTGTAGTTTCGTAACACTCCCTCGCGCTCAAAGCCAAGGTTTTCAAGCCATTTAATGGTCTTGTCAAAGCTTGCCTCTGCCGTGCATTGTAAGCGATGTAAGTTGTCTATTTCAAACGCATAATCAATGATGCGCTGGCATGTCTTATGGAAGTCTTTTGGGTACTTATCAACAAGCACTCCGGTAATGGCCCATATCTCCGCTACTCCGGTAACGATATTTGTTATGCCGATACATGCCACAACCTCGTCCTCGTGATAAATAGTAAATCCATAGCCTTTATTCAGGGCCTCCCAGAGCTTGCCAAGCCAGTCATCCATTGAGGAGAGCATGTCAAGGTCGCGCTCCCTGAGTTCCATTTCAAGTAAATCGCTCGTCTTCATCTTTGAGAGTGTTAATCTCATGTGGTCTCAACCTCCAGTACAAGTGCCGCAACCGTGGCAGGTAGTGGTAGAGTCTGGACTATAAAGACGAATCCTTTTCTGTTGTTGCCGCCCGCGTAATCTTCAAACTCAACGTCTCCTGTAAAGAGTCCATCAGCTGCGAACGTGTAGTATTTATCCGGGTCGTCTGCGTCAACCATGTGGGACTTGGCGAGATTCAAAGGGCTTGTGTTGGATTCGATATCTCCACACTCCAGGCCAAGCGAGTTAAAGAGTCTGAGCCACACCTTATTGATACGTTTTATCTGCGCCTGAGTCGTTCCTGTCGGCCCTGGCGCATCCGTTCTCATGGTCTGGATAAGCGGTGTATAGGGGAGTCCGACCACTACATTGACAGTCGGAGCTTCGCTGAGTTCTATTTCTCCATCGCTGTCAACTGTAAGGGTTTCTATCTTATCGGGGTCTCCGTCAATAACTGCGGTTACTGTGTCTCCTATAAGATGGGTAAGCCCTGAAACGGTGGTAGTTAATCCCGTATCTACTATAAAAGCGTCCAGTGATCGTGGGTCTGTTACAATCGCGTCAATGTCAAGCGGCTTCTCGAATTGCTCCACGAACCGGACGGTATTACCGTTAATGATGCGGTTCACTACTACCCAGACCTCATCTACCGTTTCATCTGAGATATTTGGGATGACCGCTACGGATTCGTAGTTGTCTGAGCCATCACTAACGCCCGCTGCCGTGGCTCCGGTTTCATGGACATGCCAAGCTGAAAGGTTCTGATTTCTGATATACGTCATGCCCACGAGTTGACCATCGTTATTCACGCCCCATATCACGGGGAATGGACGGTTTTGCACATCTATCTGCTTAAAGCCTGATGCCCCGCCAACGTCTTCTGCGAGTAAGGTCTTATCATCGGCAATATATGAGTCGGATTCGAAGTCAAAGTTTAGCTCTCTGAGTTTGTCGCCGCCTCTTTCTATGAATAATATGGACTTCTCTGCGACTACGGACTGTATGTTCGCGCTCCCGTGTATGGTCTGACGGCGCACGAAAATGCTTGAGGGCGTGATAATCCCGTTTCTGAGTCCCAACTGCCATTCAGAGTCCTCAAGGCCTGCTATCATAATGTCGCGGCTCTCCAGCCATCGTATCAGGGATGATTGACGGGCATTGAGTGCAAAAGCGTATGAATCTGCATCGCTCGTTCCTGGCTGGAAATTCTCATACTTGTCTGCGCCAACTGCTGAACCCCAAAATACGTTAGGGAATGAGGGTGAACCCCCAAATATAAGCCTGTTTTCATGGAATACCACGGCCCCAGGGTAATCTCCTGATTTCCAATAACTTGTGCTGAGTATCCAGTTAGTTGTTCCGGTTGCCGCATCAAGAACTCGAAGCACGCGGCCCCTGACTGATGTAGCGGCTACAAAGGTAGTTATCTCAACAAGTCCACCATGTATTTGCACGAACTTGCCCTCATCTTCCTTGCGGAATAATTCTGCTACCGAGCCAGTGGTATCTACTCTTTGAATAGCGTTCTCATCCTGAGTATTGTCCAATGTTTCTGGGTCAACATTAAGAGGCGTTCTGATATATATGGTATTAAATCCAAGTGTGTCTACGTCTCCATAGCCCCATTCAGCCAGATTAAGGCCTCCCGCGAGTCCGCCTGAGTTCTTATTAAGGAAATCGCCATGCCAAGCAATCTCATCCGGTTCTGTTGTTGGGTTTACATTCCAATAATATTGGCTTCCTACCGCCGAAGCTACCCACGAGCCAAGCAATCTTGAAGCTGTATTGCCATTCACGTCAGACGTAAGGGTTATTATTGAGCCTACTGTACCCTCCGTGCTGGGGTTTAAGGAGCCAAATGGAGTGCCAGCTATTGATAATTCTCCTGCGCTAAAACTTGTATCGTCTGTTATAAACTGGTCTATTATCCTGGCAGTAATAACCTGTGTCGGTGCTCCCGTGCTTACCCATAAGATTTGAGCTTTCCTTTGTCCCGCAAATAATATGCGCCCTATGTCTCCGTCTATGAATGAAAAGTTCGTATTGTCGGTATCGGAAAAGAATGCCGTCTTGCCCGCTTCAAAGGCTGCGGGTGTTGGCACCTGAGTCATTGTTGTAGGGTCATCAATTGCAAAGAAATCATCAATTAAGGGCTCAGTATTAAAATTAACCTCATGCAATATCCATTCATCGTCACTTATGCGGCTGAGTTTCCTTGGTGCGTGATCTGGATGGGTGATATACATAATATCGTTGGTCTGGGCGAAATCTATCTCGAACAGGTCTGCGGTTAAGTAAGGGCTGACTATCTCTACGGGTGCGTTGGTTTCGACAAATAGAACATCGTCCATTCTCCCCGCCACGGATGCTCCAGTGGTTTTACTGTTTATTGATATTTTTGCTGTGTTTGCGGGAAACTCTATATCTTGCCCTGAACCGATGGTCTTTGTAAGTTCTGTATAAGGAACTGGAGTTGCCGCGGCAATACTTAACATGGTAGTACTTGAAATCAGAGCATCTGCACTATTATAAAAATTGATTTCTATTTCATATTCATTTGCTGACCATGCAACTATGTTATACCATGCATCTACTCTGTATGTTTTTGTAATGTCAATATCTATCTTATCTGATTCGGGGCCATCCTCTGCACTTCCGCCACCGACAACTGAGGCGAAAAACCCTGAATGTACACTGCTGGTGATAACTCCATCATTCTGCGTCCATCCCGTGAAATCACCTGTTTCAAAGCCTGGGTTAGCTATTTTATTCGGGCTATCAACTCCGCTTAACTGCTGTGCTCCCGTTTTATAAAAGCGTATATATTCATTCCCAAACTCAAGAACATAAGCCGATATTGTGGATATGACAAATGGTATAAGCCTCGCTGCCCCATTATTCTTGGTATTGGCAACGAATTTGCTACCGCTTCGAGTGATCGCTCCTCCCTGTGGAAATACTATGAAGTTCTCAAGGCGTTTGCAAGCGTTCCTGTACCCCTCAGTATCTACTCTACCGTCCATGCGGGGACTGTACTTACCTGAGTCAAAAGCTGTCTGTATCATTTTAACTGGAGGCATTAAGGTATCACCCTGAAATCATCGTTTAAGCGATCTATGCCATGGCCCCGCGTCTGCCATAGGCTTGATGGCCTCTGGGTCTGTAGCGACTTCTCGAACCTGATATTGGATTCTATGGCGTTATACTTCTTCGCCAATGACAGGGCATCTTTAAGTTCGGCAATCATGTCGGCCTTAATGGATCTCTTATTGAGAAGCACTATAGCCAGCTTTGCCGCGATTGCGAATACCAGTGCATCCTCGTAAAGGATGTCAAACTTGGTTGTATCTGTGAACTGCGGCCCGTACCTCATGTTTATCTGGAGATTATTTGAAAGCACCTTTTCGCCCTGCAAGTCCCATAGTGGCACGGCGTTTGTTTGGGCGGGTGTCTTCATCTCCCATATCCTGAGTGTATCGGATGGAATAGGGAATGCATTGCTCCATGAGAATGCGGGGGTGTCGTACACGGCCTCTAGATAGTTATTATCAGCCGCAAACTTGGTGTCTGGGTCGGTGCTATCCGATAACCGGACGTATATGGTATTGAACCCAAGTGTGTCCTGATCTCCAAAGGCCCACTCTCCCGCGACAAGTGATCCGAGCGTGCCTGGGGTCATAAGCACATCGTTCTCATAAACATCGTCCGGTACTTCTTTGAATGACAGGGGGTTTGATGGCGGCAAGTAATATTCCGTGGCTGTGGCAGGTGATTGCGTCCATCCCCCATCCGTGCGTAGAAGTGTAAAGCGGGAATTAGTGTTGAGTTCCCTTTGTACCCTTTTGAGGGCAAACTTCCACGGATGGGAGGATAATAGACTATCGCGCACACTGGCGTATATCAGATTGCACTTTTCGGCCCTCTTGTTAGTATCGGTTAGGAGAGTTATCGGCTCTTCACCGAGTTCAAGTAGAGCTTTATTGCATATTATTACATCACTTGCCGCCATAGTATCCCCTTATGCCCCGAAATCTTTCAGGACTTCTTTTGTTTTCTTGCCAGCACTCACGAGAGTGCAATGGTTGAGCACTGCTGAGTTGGGCTTGGGGTCTTTCTTCCTGCGGGCGTTTGGGTCTGCCTTGTGCCTGCCAAGCTTTATCTCAAGCTCTACCTGTGAATGCGAGAGCCTTAAAAGGATGGGCTCTTTGGTGGTAAGGTTCACAAGGTCTACCTGCCTGCCTGCCCATGAAAAGGGGCGATTGGGCCGGAACACTGCCATCTCTTCCTTTTTCTCTTTCTTCTCTGGCTCTGTATCCGGCTCTTTTGTGTCTTTTGCTTCCTCAGTCATGATCTCTCCTCTTATGCCGTGTATTTCTTGGCGGTTTTCTTTAGGGTAGCCTTGCGCTTGACCTTCTTGCGCGTGGCCTTCTTCTTTGCGGGTGCTTTGGCCTGCAAGCCTTCTGTGCCGAACTTCTCTTCCTTTACCTCTGTCTTGGTCTGCTCACCCTTCTTCGTGCCAACCCTCACGCGCCTGCGTGCTGCCTTGCGCTTCTTGACAGTGCCGTAGAATTTAATAAGAGCTTCCCTGCTCTCAGGTGCAGACTTACGCACAGTACAGTGATTCAAGAGTCCTGATATGGGCCTGCCTGTATGGTCGTGTAGGCCAAGTTCTATCTCAGCCATAACCATGTTGTGCGGCAATTCGATCATGTCTGCACCGCTGCCTCCTGTGCCTCCTACTGATTCTTTTCCCTCAATTGCCGGGTTGTGCATAACTCCCTGATACAGAAAAGGTGTTTTTGGCTCAAAAATCGAACCTTCAAGCGCGGCAACCGCATCCTCTTCAAACTCGTGCATGTTCTCTCCTTTTTAAAGGGGTGAGGCATTACACCCCACCCCTGTTTATACTAAACGCCTTCTTCGCTTGTCTTCTCAACACCGTCCATGAGGGCGGCAAACATCTTACCAGTGGAAATGTTCTGAACTGCCACATCGTACTCTATCCCGAAGAACTCCTCATCGAGAGCATCAACGGGAAGGCCGATATCCCAAAGGATTTCTCCTATAGGCCGGGCTGTGGTGATAGTGATAAGCTTTGAATCCACAAGCGTACCACTGCCTACTGCGGCTGTGGTGTGCTTCATGAGCTTGATATCAAGCGTAGCACCACTTACTGCGGCTGCAAGTATCTCGTCTGTTACCTTGACGAGAAGCCTGAGCTTGCCAACGTTTGAAGGGTCGGCATACTTTGCAGCGGCATTAGTGTAACGTCTGTATGTCTTGCCAGTAGCCTGTTTGATAACGTTGGTACTGGTTGCGCTCTGTCCTGAGTTTATAGCAACGGTCTGTCCGTCACTAAAAACATGTTTAGCATCAATTACTGCCATTGTGGTTTCCTCCTTTCTTAAGTTATCTGGCTCTCCGTGAAGGTGAGTGCGTCCATGAGCCTGACGGGTGAACCGTCAATCATGGGAATTTCGCCATCGCCAAACACATCGGTGCTCAGTGTGAGGTTTACGTTTGTACGGTTAAGAGCGGCCTTTTTGATCTGGGAGAATATCTTTCTGTTGACATAGATAATCGCGCCCTTGCCGCCGTTCTTCATTACGACCTTGAGGTCTATGATGTCCTCAAAGTTAAACAGGTTGCTTGCGCCTGCTGTCTCAATGTTGCGAATTGCGCCGATGCACTTCGGGTTCTCGACCACGAGGCCAAAGTGAGCCTTGAACTGAGTGGAGTAAACCATCAGTCTTGCGCCATCAACCGAAGCTGACCACCTGGGGATTATCCCAAGGTCTTTCTGCTGTATGCCTGCCTGTGAACCTGTGGGATACACACCGTACACCTGATTCATTCCGGGCTGCACCACAACCACGCTCGACAAATCGCTGCCACTGCCGCCTGCGTCAAGGATGAACTCATCATCAATGACATCAAGGCGGGTAAGAATACCCGTCATCTGGTCAGGGTCAACATCGTTGTTGCCGTACATCATCCTTGAGCCTGTGGTCTGTGAGATACCTTCTACAAAAGCAGTGTCCTCACTTGACCTCAAGCCTCCAACGTCTCCGGACTGGTTGGCGAGTTCTTCGTCAATGTCCGAATAGTCCTCAAGTATCTCTATAACGTCCCTGTTCTTCTCAGTACTCGATGCACTGGGAGATACAGGCTGGTTATATCTGCGTGTCCTTCCTGCTGGCTGGCTGACACGAACGCTTGATGTATGCGTAATGTTGCTGTTAGCCTCCCTGAACGGTAAATCCAGGAGCAACGCATTGTTGTCCGTGATTACCTCGGCTATCTTCATAAGGTTTCCCTTATCGTCAAACCGTTTCATGACTTCAAGGAACGTCATGTCCTGGTTATTGTCAAATGTTGCCATTTTTTATGGCCTCCTTGGTCACTCCTGTTTTTTGTCGCTGTCGTACGTCATCCTGGGTTTACCATCAAACCCAAGGAATACTTCTTCGCCGCCTCCGCTACCCGTGCCTCCGCCAAGTGCCGTGTCCTCGGACATTCTGCTGCCGATTTCACCGAACACCTTTAAGAAAGTCGGGTGCTTTTCCAGACCGCCTGAATCCTTTAGGAGTTGGATAAACTCGTCACCGCCAAGGTCTGTAGCGGCTCTCTGAGCTTTCAGGACAAACTCATTGTAACCATCCTTTTTCTCAGCCTTGAGTGCATCCGTTTTCACCTGTAAATCCTCGTCATACGCGGCCTGTGCTTCTAAAAACATCTCTGCCATGTGAGCGTTGTAGTCATCGGTAAGAGACTTTAGCGACTCTGCCGATATGTTGGCCTTGTGGGCCCATTGCTTAAGGTTTCCCTCAAGTTCTTCGCTACGCTCAAGGCCTTCTGGGAAGTTGGGGTCGTTGAGCTCGTAACCCTCTGCGGTTTCCGGCTTTCCCAGCTTATGAAAAAACGCCTCCCTGACATCATCGCTTGCGTCTTCGCTTGGAATGGTCAATGCCTTTTCTGGATCGAAACTTGCCAGCTTGTCGGAGTTCTCCAGAGATTCCTTTAAGTGGCTTGAGAAATCGGAGTGCTTCCATAAAGCTTTGTTGTCTCGAAACTCTTTAGGTACTGATGTTATCCAGTCGGGGGCTGTAAGCTCATCGCCGCCCTTATCACCTGCGTTCTGGTCAGATGCGCCATCTCCTGTGTCTCCAGCGTCCAAAGTGGCTACTGGTGCGTTCCCTGCGTCTCCATCGGCTTCATACTTAATGGCCTTCGCCAAAGACTCTCTCCATGTAAACATGTTATCTCCTTACTCAGTTGGTGTTGTGTTGCGTTCATACTCTGCAAGCGCACTGACGAACAAGCCATATAATGATTCCAGCTTATCCGGTGTGACATGCGCTCCGGCTATCGTGTGCATTAAATTAACACCGTAATTTCTCACGGCAAGGTCTTCCTCTGTCAGATTGGGCGAGAATACTTTCATAGCTCCCAGCATGTCCCTGAGGACAACTTGGCCCCTTTGACTGTCAAGGAATATGTGCTGATACTCCTTAATCATGTTGGGGTGCATATCGCCCAATAGTTTCTTGGCCTTCCTGATCTGATCGGCCTTGTTTGCGTCTTTACGCTTCTTCATTTCTTCCGGTGTCATGCATTCCCCTCGAATGGTAAGAAATCAATGTGCATAATCCCATACATATCTATGAACGTGGTATCGTCCTTGTCGGCAAGATACCACTCGTCTGCGCTCTCCATTATTCTTGAGCCATTGTATAAGATGCCTATGTCAGTGAGTGAAACCTGCATTATCCGCCCTCCCCTGCTGCTGCTGCCATGGCCTCGGTTATAGCTCCATCGCTGTCTTTATCGGCCTTGGCAAGTTTACCCGCTGTCTCTGCCTGTAAAGCCAGTTTGTCTGCCTGCTCCTGCTCTGCTGCTATCGCTGCGTCCTGTGCGCGTTCCTCCTGAACCTCTTTAAGGGGTCTTATTCCTTTTGCGGGGAATATATTACCCTCTGCTATTTCCCTGACAACAATGTCACTGTCAAAATTCCTTAAGGGTTCTGCGCCAAACAATTGAACAACGCCGCCAAGGTCAAATATTGTCTCGTTTATCCCCCTGGTCTGGAATAGACGGCTCTGTACCTGTGCCAGTGGGCCAAGGAATGAGATTTTAACGTTATCGCCTTCTTGTAATATCTCAGGCGGTACAGGCATTCTCCCTGCATCGTTCTCAATCTGGAACACTCTACCGAGTGCGGCGCTAGTAACTCCCTGTAAGCGGGTAATGCTGCTCATTAATATAACTACCTTCTCGCCCTCTTTAAGGGTTGCTTCCGTGGCTGTCTGCTGTCCCTGGCTTGCGTTAAGAGCTATAAAGAAGTCCACACTATATGTTTCTCTTACAGCCTGTTGCTTTGCGGCCTCTCTGTCGCGTGATACAGGGTACTCCCGTGCCATTTCAAGGAATGACGGGGGTGTTTCTCCATTTGCAATGAAGTTAATGCCTCGTGCGCCAAAGTCTGCCACGCCCTCTTGTGATGGATCTGTTATAGCAGGGGGCTCTGCGGCACGCTCTGCCACGCCTAGCAGGGTCTTGCCTATGATATTGAGTGCCATCGCGTCCGGCAGTGCTCTCATGGATGGTGAGCGTCCGTATTCCTCTCTCGTGTCCCTGTATGGTCGCCATACCATGTAAGGCATCGTGTCAAAGCCGCTCTCCTTCAAGATAACGTCCTCTGACTTGACACCCTTCTTGTTTGATTGGCCCTGAAAGGTCTTACTGTCCTGCGTGCCTGTATTATTGACTTGTCCGGTCAATATCCATAGAGACGCAAAGGGCTTGTTAATGGAGTCGAACTTGAACGGGTCGTAATCCTCACGCTTATAGACCGCGTGTATGACAATGCGCTCTGCAAATGGATTCTGCTCGGCGTCCTCTATGATGTCTGCTGGCACGCTGTCGCCAAACTTGCTGATGATCTGCTTGAGCGTGAAGGTTATCTTGCGGTGGAATACGTCAACAATGTTCTTATCGTTGTGCGAGAGATATGATTCGCCTGGATGAATAGCCATTGCGACTATGCCGCCGCTCTCGAAATCCTCCTCTATGTAGAACGGTGCGGTTCCTATCGTGGCCCCGTCCTGAATCATAAGCAGGAGTTCATCATAGAAGTTGGAATCGCTTAGAACTGCAAACATGGACTCCTCAACCTCTTGCAAATAAACCCTTACATCCCTGATGTCATTAAGCTCTGAGTTCTTCATGCCAAGCTTAAACCATGGCTTATCTGGCGTGGCAAAGTTCCCGAATATCCCATTTACATGAATATCAAGTGATGTCTGAGCCGTTGAATCATAGATGTCATCCCAACGCCTTTCGCCCTGGGGTTCAGTCTGGCGGATATCTGCGCGTAAGGGTGAGATTTCGCGGCCTATCTCTTCCCACGTATCCTCGTACCTTGACCGTCTCGTGGCAAGCCAAGCCTGTGTCTTGATGACATTGGATATTATTTTAGTTTCGCGTTCGTTCTCAGCCATCAAACATCTCCCTCAATGTGGCATATACCACATGTACCCATGTTGTGCTGTACTACGCGCTCAAGGTAGCGTATGTCGCCATTGAACACAAAGGCCCCCTTGGCTACAATCTTGGTGGCCTCCTGTTTCATGGAGACGCGGCCCTGCTTATATGCCCTGTAATGTGTGAAGGGCATAGCCATAAGAAGCACCACAATGACCGCTATCAGTATCTTAGGGCTCAAGTATGCGTACCCTAAATACAACTGCATCGTCTGCTGCTGCCGCAATAAGCGTCACAGTCAAAGTCGTGCCTGTTATCGAGGTAGAATTTGCTACTTCTGCATCAACATTTGCAAATGCAAAAGCCCCTCCCATCTCTTGTGCTCCTGATGTAACGGTAGCTGTACCACTTGTTTGTCCGGCTACAATCGGGACATTAACAAGGCTTGAATTGAACTCTGAGGCTCCGATAGCATTTGCCACTATAGTCAAAGCGCCTGAGTTGGCTATTCCAGCATCTCCGGACATGGTAACTGAATCCCAAGTACCTCCGCCTACGTTGGTGGCTACCTGTATGTTGCCGTCCGTAGCAGTGCCGAAGTCAACGGCTACATTGTCCACCTTATCGTTGGTCATTACTCCGGCATTTGTGATAGAAGAATCGCCCGTTACAGTGAATGGTGCTGCAAGTCCTGTTGACTGTCCTATGAGTAGCTTAGTATCCGCAAGTGCAATAGTGCTTCCGATGCTCTCAGTCAGAGCCACTGTGCCGGATGAGTCGGGGAACCCAATATCGTTATCAGCGGTGGGTTCAATTGATCGAATAGTAGTTTCAAACCCATCGCTGGTTGGGCCTTCCATTACCAGACTGTTGATATAGCCAATGCGCCATGCCTGCCCATCCTTGCCAAGTCTGCCGTTCTTATCCCCGTAGCCTGGGAGCCACTCCTGCTCTGCTGCCGCGAACCCTGCCAGTCCGAATACCAGTATCGTGATGACTACCATTGCTATGATTCTTCCGTACTTCTTGCCTTTCTTTTTCTTAGCCATGTCTCGTCTCCTTGTTATCTGTTTTTAGGTATCGTTGTCCTTGCCTTTATCGCTTTTCTGAAAAGCGGAAAGAAGAACTGTGGGACTTTCGCTTTCGGCTTCTTGCCCTTGCCTTTAATCTTGTCTTTGCCTTTGCCCGCCATAGCTCCTCCTACCTTCCTCGGCCTAATAGTGTGGTAATCGTAGTGGCCCGCCTTGCTCGTTGGGCGGTTCCCTGTCTTATTAATCTACGCCTTGCTCCGGCTATCTCTGTCTCACGCTTTTCAAGTGCTCCCGTTGCCCTGCTCTGCGTCTGACCCCTCCTTGATGAAAATCCTGCGGGGGTTGTGCGCCTCTGGTTACCTGCCGCAAATCGTGCCTCAAGCCCCTGTCGCTGCCTGCTCGTCTTCGTGCCAAGGCTCGTGAGTTCGGACAATGACAGTCTATCAAGGCTTCGCGGGGTTCCTGGTAAGCTGGGCGTGCTTGGGCCTCCACCTACTCCGAAAGCCGATGCTATCCCTCTAAATGCACTGCTTAACGCGCTCATGCTGATGCCCCTTGAAGTAAATAGACTATTTCATACATTCGAGCTTTGGGCATATCTTTTAAAGATTCTCCCATGCACGTTGCCTTGTCAAAGTTGATTTGCAATATCTCCCAAGCCATATAATCGCTTGGGGAAAACTTAGAACCCTTTAAATTGCAGGCTGCTTCCTTTTTTTCTTCAAAAGTACCCATCTTTAATAGAAGTAAGTTAGCCATATTGCTCATGCCCTTCTCCTCCTGCCTTCCGTGCGTCTGCTGCCGAAAGGATCTGATTTGGCATAGTTTGTGACCGCCACGCCTGACTTGATTCTCCGCTTGAGTTCTGATCTGACCTCATTTACCTTATGGGCCACTGCCAGATAGCGGAAAGCGTCTGCCGCATGAGTTGACCAGTCTTTAGCTGGCGAGTCTCTAAATGTCTTATGAACGTCATCATATTTCTTATGATAGCTCTTGAGTGCCCGTATGCCGTCCTTACACTTCTCCTTATCAAACCAGCACATGGGTATTATCTGCCTCGCGGCCTCTATACCGTCTAAAATGCCTTCCTTCGGTGTCACCTTGAACTCAAAACCCATCTTACGGGCTGTTTCTTTCCTTGTTGACCCCGTGCTATATGAATGAACCTCTATGTCATGAGGAGCCCAATGGTTGCCATAGACATAGTGTAATTCAAGTGCCTTGGCCTGTATGATGTTGAAATAGTGCTGCATTCCCTCGTTATTGTTCTGATAGAAGTCAATAACCCTGACCTCGCGCGGGCTTCGTAGGGTCTGGACAAACCAGATGGCGGTATCATCGTTAAACCCTAGATCCCAATATGTATCTACTGGCAAGCTGGGGTCAAACTGTATGTCTCGGATGCGTCCCGCTTCTCCCGCTGCCTTCATCTGCTTGCCAAAGTATGCGCCATCGTTCGCGGCAGTGAATGAGCAATAGAACTCTTGTAATATCATGTCCTCGCTCATGCCAGCGTCCCGTTCTTCCTGTATATCTGCGTCTGTCAGAATGCCTGTATCGTCCACTGTGAGCAAGCTACAGAACCATTTGGGGTTATCTTTCGCCATCTCGTACAGTTCAAACCCGTGATTCTCGCCCCTGGGAGTGAAATTAAAGATAGCCCAACCCCCGTTCTCTCGCAGAATAGGCCTGATATGATCCCATGCAGAGGGGTTTTGTAGCGAATACTCGCTGAATACGCACCCTCTGGGGTTGGTTCCCATCTTGGAATCGAACTTATCAAGCCCTATAATCTGGATGATAGAGCCATTTATAAGCGTTACCTTCATTTCTGACTTGTTCGGCACGCCCTCTATGATCTCATCCGGTATGTGCTCAAGGAACTTGATGCCTGGGTTTCCATCTTCATCACCCTTGCCTCGACCATCCCAGATAACCATGCGGCCCTGCTTGTACGTGGGGAAGAAGTAGTAATAGTTCCCTACCTCGTGCGCGGCTCTCTTGACCATATAATTGAAGCACGACTTGTCCTTGCCATAACGCCTGTGCCACACAAGACACGCCCTCAGGTATCCCTCGTCCATAGCCGTAAAGAAGGGTAGCTGCTTGTCCCGTGGGTCAAACAGGTGGGGTACGGTTATCATGGGCTTATCGGCTATGGCTGTCATTGCTTGCCCTTCTCAGACTTCTTTTTACTATAATCCACCACGTTAAGCGTGATGTCGCCAGTATGGTTCACGTCCATCTTATTCTCATTCAAGAGGTTGTGGTGCTTGGCAAGAAGGTTGAGGGCTGGTACTTTGGCAGAGAGTTTGACCTTTGTTTTGAGCATATCGTTGCCATCATCAGTCTTGCTGATGATCTCAGTGACCTCTACGCTCTCCAGTGCCGCCATTGCATCATCGTCTATCTCATCTGATCGGCTAACGAATTGCATGCCGGACTCATTAAACTCGACAATGTTGTTTAACCGGGAAAAACCTATATTTTCTAGCTCCCTGATCACATCGTCACCGTTCTTGCGTGCTCTCTTTTGGCGTTCCAATGTCAATTCTGTTATACGTGCCTGAATGTGAGCATGGGTTAACAGTCGGGAGGCTTGTTCTTTGGCTGATCTCTTTGAATATCCAGCCCTGATTGCGGCTTGGGCTCCATTGAAGTCAATAACGTATTCAAGGCAGAATTGCTCTTGCTGGCGTTCTTGTTTAGGGGTGAGCTTCCTTTTAGTCGCCGTGGCTGTACTCATGGGGCATTATACCCCACATATGAGGGTGTGTCAAGGGAGTTGGGGTATTTTTACCCGATTATTAGCTCTTATACCTCCATATCACACACAATAGAGCCAGATTCGCCCCGTAATTCGCTGTCAGGGGCCAGTTGCCCCATGTATAGACTATCAAACACGCTTCCCCTGCCGTCCAGAGAGCGAGAAAGTATACGTTTATCCCTTCGCTTGACTTTGTGCGCCATGACTGTAATGCCTGGGGGGCCGCGCAGATCGCTAGGCAGAATGAGCCTATCCAGCCAAGTGCTTGCATATTTCCCTCATATAGAACTCAGCAAGGCAAGCCCCGAATTCGCTATCATTCTCTCCGTCTACGCCCATGAAGCCGAATATCTCGTCTACTAGATGATATATCTCATGAACGAGTACGGGGTAGTCCGTGGGGTCTTTTACCCATAGCACGAAGCATCGCTTGCCATCTCCTACTAAGCCTTGGTCTCGCTCTCCTGGCAGACCATCCTCCTGTATACCAAGCTCTTTCATCTCAGACATGACGTCTTCACGCTTACCGTGTAAGAACTTGACGCGGTGCTGAAATATATCATCCTGAATTATCATCTTTCCCCTCCAGCCGTGATATGGCGTACTCCAGGTAGTGTATAGCTTTCTCCAAATCCTCTTTGGGATTATCCTTGTCCCTATGTCTGAGTATATACTTGAGCGCACAAGCAGTCCAGTGGTCTAAGTTGTATATGCTCATTATCTCCCATGGCTGGATCTTGTGCTTCTTGTAGTGGTCGCCTCCTACTTGCTTGTCCAGAACGCTCACTATATCACCTTCCTTTCGCCCTCAACGAGCTTTCTGTCGCGTATCTTGAACTTGAGGTATCCGATTTCCACGGGGTCAAGCTCCCATCTCTCGGCATATCCTGAGACGCCCATGTGCGGGTAGAGCCTGGAGAACGAGCCCGCGCACCCGTACCACCTTAAATCAGGGGGGATATACTTGGCGTTCTGCTTGGCGTGCGTGTAATTGTCCTTTATCTTGCTCCCGTTATCGGTTAAAAATAGCTCTCTGGTTGGCTCAGATAGTACGAGCTTGTGGTTGTGATGGCGGGTCATAAGATAGGCATCCGCGCACTTACCCTTGAGCTTGTCCTTATTCTGCTTCTTGATATTAGCATCTCTGGTTAATGGATCTGCTGCCGTGCTGCTGATGCTCTTAAAGCCGTGTGTTGTGTAGTGCTTGAACTGTAGCCCGTTCTTATCCCTGTAGCTTATCTTGCAGGTAAACGTGCCGTATGGTATCCCAAGCTCTCTGCATATATGCTCGGCAAGCTTAACATGTTTGCGTATCTTCCACTCGTGATTACCCTCAAGCGATACCACTATCTTGTCCTTGATGGGCTTAAATAGTTCAATAACGCGCCTTGCCTGTTCTCCGGCTGTGGTGGCCTCAGGGTCGAGTGCTTCAAGCTGAAAGCGGAAATCGTCAACCGCTATACACTCTATCAGGTCACCACCTAATACAACGCGGGCGTCCTTGTTCTCTATGATCTCCTCTCTGGCCTCAAGTAAAGCGTCCTCGTGAAAGCTTGATGAGCCTATATGTAGGTCTCCCATGTCGTACAAATCCCAGTTTGCGGGTACTGCGTGCATTAATAGTTCCATTATCTATACGGCCTCCCTTCGTTAGCGTGCATACGACAGTTCATACATTTTACCAATGTCTTGTCGTCTCTTTCTCCTCCACACCCTGTACATAAGCCCTCGGCTCTATATCTAGCTGTGAATACAGGATTATTTATCTCATTCCGCTTGTGTCGCTTGCCCCTGCAAACCTCGCAGAATATTGATACTGTACACCTTTTCTCTCCGCAAGCCGGACATTTACCAAGTGCCTTTCTGCCTATATATCGTTTTTTATCATAAGCTTGACGCTTCTCCTTAGTGGAGTATGGCATCGCACCCTCTCATAACAAAGACGGTCATGATTGCGGATAGAATGCATGTGTATACAAGACTTATGTTGGTCACTTGTCCGCATCCCTCCGAGCCACACACTCGCTATTCTTCCTCACAAGTGCTGATGCTTTCATGTAAGGGCTGAGTATGCGGGGTTTGGTGTATGGGCGTTTAATCTTGCATCCCCATGACCTTAGAAGGTTTATTAGATCCTTCCCGTCAAAGGTGTTGGTTGGATTGCTTGTTGTTTTTATGTTTGCTATTCTTGTAATATGTCTCCCATCATCTGCGCCTGGGCAAGTCGTGCAATCCTCATGCCCGTACATTTCATCATCTTTGTCAAAGCATCTTCTGTCGCAACTCATGGCTCTACCCTCCTCCGGTCAAGCTTGGCTACCATATCAGCAAACCCGCTGCCTATCATCTCTGAGTCTCGTATTGCCTCAGGAGTCATGAGCCTTGCGAAAACTACGTCAATAACACATTTATCCTCGCAGTCCTCGCAAGCGTAACCCTCGTAAAAGCAGCCCTTACTCACCTCTACGAGCTTTTCGGGCCATTCCGTCTTTTCGCCTGTCTTTGGGCAATATAGCTTCATCCGTTCACCCTCATAGCGTACCTGTTAAAAAGAGTATTCTTCCCCGCTCGGCGTGGTGTGTGATAAAACGTAGCATTGCCCTCTCTGCGGATACCTCGGCAATGGCTATATTTCTCATGCGCCCGCCTCCTCGTCCGTCTGCGTGGCCCGTCAAAGTTCTTGAAACAGTGGCGACAGGCTATGTATCTCAGTGGGTGGAATAAAGGGTTTGGCGTACATAGTATATTTAACGCGCTCTCTTCAAACCTACCAAATGCTGGGCCAGTTTTCTCGGCTACCTCCGATAAAGTCAGCTTGCCCATCACCTCCTCCACACAAGCTCACCCGTCCCGCTTGCCTTGCTTGGCCCTGCATCCCAAAACTTATCGCTCATGGTTTCTCCTTTTGTGTGTCATTAGAATAGTACCTCTTGCCTCAGGCGTTCCACCGCTATGTCCAGATACTTCTGCTCAAGCTCTATGCCTATACACTTGCGACCTAGTTGCTTCGCGGCAATGACAGTAGTTCCAGATCCCATGAATGGGTCTACGATTAAACCTTCGTTAGAATTACTTAATAAGTCTTTAATTAATTCAGTTGGTTTTTCTGTTGGATGATTTATATTGCCTGTGCGTTTATGCCTCAAAACATTACCATACTTACCAGTGTTTATTTTAGCTGGCGATCGCTTACCATAATAAATTACTTCATGCTGATTTCTCCAAGGCAACCCCATGCCCATTTGCATCTTATCCCATATCAGCATATTGCGTGTTTTGACACCGCCTAATTCAGCGGCTTCAACCATAAAAGTCCACATTTTCCAATCAGTAAAAATGAAGAATTCATCGGCTGTAGTTGCTCGACAGACTTCTCTTATTAAAGCAAGATAGCCTCGAGTAGATAAATTATCTAACTGAATTGAATCATCTGCGCGTGTTCCAATCGAACCCTGTTTTTTGCCCGTTTCTTGAAAACCACCACTGCAATATGGTGGATCTGTAAGAATAATATCAATGCTTCCATCTCCGAGCATCGGCAATATCTCAAGGTAATCACCGTGAAGCAAGGTTATCCCCTTCTCCTCGTAATATACATATTTCCTCACGCTATCAGGTATCATTTTCCCTCCAACTCCTTAATAACCGCCTCATAATCAACCTTCCCAACCCTCAAACCCCTCTGCCTAAGCTCATCGTAAGCGTCCGGCCCTCCTAGCCACTGGACAATGTGCCTGTGTAGCGTGGCCTTCTGGTTCGCGTTCCCGTCCATTGAGTGGCAGGCTCGACATAGTGAGATACCGTTGCCCATGTCATAGCGTACCGTCATGCGGTTGCGGTGGATGATATGGTGCGCGTCCGTGGCTGGTTTGTTGCACCATGGCTTCTGGCACTTGTGGTTATCGCGTGCGAGTATGGCTTGGCTCCAGAGCTTATCGGCCTGATCTCGGAGGCTCTTGCGGGGGGAGCGGTGGTTTAGGGGGCCTCCGCGCTTCATGGGCTTGTTGCCACGGTTTAATGGTGTGCGTTTCACTGTGCTATGTCCGCTAATGTTTCTGGTCTGGATGATTTATAGTCTCCACCTTCTTCGATCATTACACCTTTTGTTGGATATGTTATTGCTGGAGGCCAGTTATACCCTTTATCTGTTAGCATTTGATTGTATTCAACCGCCTCATTTTTACATTCGGGGCAATAAGAAGACCCTTGGGCTAAATATCTTCGCCTAGTCCATTTTGGATGGCCTCTGCCACAGTCAAACTCAAATAAGGGAAGCTTGGATTCATCTATTACCTCTATCTCCCCGCCTGTAGGTATAGCTAGTATTTTATCTATTATGCCGGACAGGTCGCTAACAGCAAATGGCATATCATCTGGCGTGGCTTCAATGCCCTGTAATGTTTGAATGAATCCTGTGGTTAGTATCTCCGCTATCGCTTCTCTGGTATTCATGCGCTCTCCTTCATTTCCCGTTCCCACGCATCCAGCACTGTGATTGTTCCTGTGCCAGAGCAAGTGGGGCAGTCTCCCTTATAGAAATTACACCTACCATCATCGGGGCTGCAACTAGTACAATGAAAATCCCCCGACATGCCTATATTGCAACCTGTTCTCCTGCACTCTGGACATGGAACTGTCAGGGTACGGGCGAGCATCGGGATAAGTTTATTGAAATCATCGGGCAATTTGAAGTGTATCTTGCCATGACCATTGGCCTTGCTGACCATCTCCATTAACCTGATACCCTCCGGAGTGGGCGCGTCCGTGTATACTTCTACCTGGGATATTTTCATTGGGTGGCCCTTACCATCTTTGCGAAACTCATGATTTCTACCAATGTTCCGTCCTTCCTTTCTACAAGAAAAGAATCTCCAGGCTCAGATGGCGTATATTTGATCGTCACATCAAATTCAGGGTCTAACCTGTCTGTGAAATAAACCGTAACCTTGTCGCCTTTTGTAATAACATGTCCCATACCTACCTCCTGCCCTTGGGCTGTTTGAGTTCTGCTTTGCAACTTACCAATATAACCAATAACCAAGGGCTAGAGATATGAACGCGATTATCCCAGCTTCAATCAAGACATCAACGATCATCTTGTCAAATTCAAATCTTAACCCGTATTTCATTATCCCTTCCCTCCCTTTTCCTCGATTGCCAGTGCCAGGGCTATGGCGCGTTGTTCGGGGGTTGATGCGGCTCCCATAAATAACATGCTTACGCTTTCCTCTGGAAATGGACAATCCAGCATTACCTCATCTTTCAGATTAAAAATGAAATCTGTGCAAAGTGGTTGCTTCTCAATCCACTGGTAAAGTTCTGGCGTCCATGCTGATGGGTCGGAGGAAAACGAAGGACAATCCTTCCACAAAAAGTCTTCTCCATTTAATATTGCTGTGTAGATAATCTTATCTGCTTGTTCCGGTTTCATGACTGCTCCTTCCAGTACCCGCTCTCAATGACCCAGATCAGGAGTAAACATGCGGCTTCTGCGGGGGATTCGTTATAGAAAACTTCCACCCAATGCTCGTCTACTTCATGGTAATAGCCAACTTTTGTAACGCTTAGTTTTCTCTTGACCTTCCCCTGCCATAAGTAATAACATCCTTCGCCTTCGTAATATATCTCATCAGGCAACAACTTCCAGGCCTCCTCGAAGGTGAGGGCGGGGAATATATCGAGAGAACATATACCTGCATCTGCATATGCTTTAACTCTCTCTGTTTCCATGCAAGCATCCTCGCCTTCACGATTTGCCCACATAAACTCACTCTCAACAGTAATCCCCCGCTCCTTACATACTTCTGCTAATCGCTGGCTTGTGGGTTGTGTGGTCATGGGGTCTCCTTGTCTATAACATTTTCCTTTATCCAAACCATTAATCTTTCCCAATCTTCATGAGATGGGGGCCATATCCACATGACTATTCTAAACGCATATTTCTTTATAATTGGAATACGCCTTAATGTTCTATAAAGCTTCATGCGATATGGAGCACTCAATAACCGCTTCTTTGTTCCTTGCGTGTAGGTCATTTCTCCACCCCCTCAAGGTAAGCCCCAATAGCTTGTGCAATAATTTTATTGCTATCCATTTTTATTTCCTCCTTTAAATCTTCCCTTTGAAATGCAATCGCGTATGTTATCTTTTTGCGTTCCAAGGAAAAGATGTTCTGGGTTCACGCATGATTGCACATCACATTTATGACAAACAAGCAGCCTTTTTGGGATAGGGCCGTTGTGAAGTTCCCATGAAACGCGGTGCGCGGCTTTAGCTTTTCTCTTTACACTTATCTGACCATACCCATACTTATCACAACACCCCATCCACAACCAACAGCCAGACTCAGGCACGGCTGTATAGCTAGCATGAAAACGCTCCTCTAATGTAGGCAGTCTATACTCAGGGTCTCCATGCTTGCAGAACCTTGTATAATGCATATTGCAATAACCTTTAGCATGATGTTTTCTTTCGCATCCATCAACGGCACATTTTTTGTTTAATTTTTTCCTACCCATTACATAACCTCCGACAATACAAAAAGCCGCGCAGAGTTACCATGGACATGCTAGCGGGTGGCTGGCAAAATCCCTCTGCGCGGCTTTTAATATGTTCGTTAGTTTCTAGCATATCCATGGTACTTATAGTATACCACACTTTCCAACCTTGCGCTGGAGGTGGGTACGGGCTAGGGTGTGTAGGTCGCGGGGGGTCATCGGGTGGCCTCGGCTAGGTGGTTGCCCCAATAGAAACTGTCGCACTTGATTTTGTGTTTCCTGTCTAAATGCTTAACCCTGCCTTTAATCTTGTACATAGGGCAACTATAGTGATCTCCGTTATGAAGCTTGACTATGCCACACTGAGAACATCTTGCGCTTGCTGGTTTTTCCATCTTTCACTCCTCCCTTTCTTCGCTCGAATTATTAGCTCGGCGATTGATGGGGTGGGGCTGCTGTGATAGCCAGCCCCGTGGTTCATACTGTCTAATCGAAACATGTGGTACAGGTTAGCCCCGCTATGGTCATCCTCGGCTTAAACGGTCGTTAGCCCGCGATCAGGATGTACTGCGCTCATGGTTTAGCCCTCCTTTCTGGTTATAATATGGCTCCTATCTGTATGAATACCACAAATACGATTCCGGCTCCAATGAGTAGGCCGAGGATCCATGATAGGATTGCCATTTGTTTATAGGTCATGGGGTTTCCTTTGTAAGCTTCATGGTGTAGCGTTCACCATCTATAGTTGCTTCTTCAATGCATCTATTCACATCTTGTCCACCAAAAGAAGTTGGTGTTATATATGAGATGCCTGCCTGTTTGGTATATACCCATTGCACCCCCTTAAACACAATCTCCTCTGGCGCGGGGGTTATGAGGGTGAGGTCTTTTAAGGGATAATCTGAAATGTCTCCATCTGTAAATTGGACATAAGCTATTGTTCTGTTTATCCCTATAATTAAACCGTGTTCTGTGGATTCTATGCTTTTAACGGTAACAACATCATTCACCTGGAACTCGCGGGGCTTGACTACTTCCTTCTTTGGCGGTATCCAGCCTTTTGATATGAAATACTCGCACACCTTCTCGTCCTCCATATCAAGCAATTTACGGGTCACGGTTTTAACCGCATCATTGTTCGGGTCAGTGATAGAGCTCTCAAGGAAATCCTTGCCGTCTATCTCAATTATTTTGCAGCCTAGCGTCAATCTCATACTCCCTCCTTAAACCTCTATGATCTTAATCGGGTACAATGCCTCAACCAGTTTCTTTTTCAGCCTGTAAATGGGGGTTCTCATCCCCTTGACGTCCTCAATTACCTGTGCGCCATTCTCCATGTACCGGAAATCGGCCTTGTAATAGCATATCTTCTGCCCGTTCACCACTACGTCATAGCGGGGTTGGAGTTCCAGGTTGGTTATGACGCCTGCTTGCTGGAGGGTCTTTAGCTCAAGGTATCTGTGGCTCTCCTTGATGGAATCGAACCGGATACCGTCTACTGTTACCTTTTTGGCGCGGTATTTGGTGGGCATTATTGTTTATCCTTCCAGAGAGACAGGCCAAACATTAAAAATCCCACTATCGCAAGTATGTTAAATAGCAAGCTCGCCATTTCGTTCGTTGTTACATCGCCTTGTATGCTCATAAGTAGAGCCGCGAAAAATAATCCCTCAGTACCCCTGCTCATGTTATGATTTCCTCCTTGTTCTCGTGGCCTATGGCCTTATCTATCGCCTCTACATCGCTGTATACCTTACTGTATACCTCTTTATCTGGGCCCTCTTTTCCCTCGCCCCAACTTAAAACCCCCTCCCCCTCAGAAGCCCTGAGAGCCAATTCAGGCTGTTTTCCCCTCTCCATACCCTCTGAAAGCTCCAAAAGTGCCGCCACGACCTCCTGACAGCCGATTTGAGCACGTTCCAGGGGGTCTGATTGCTCTGACGGAGCCTCGAAGCCCGCTGGAGAGATGGATACGGGGTGGAGGGCCATGTTGAATAGCACTGGCATGAGCTTGTCCCAGTCGGTGTTCGGGTCGAGGTCTATGGAGAGGTTGGCCCCTCCGCCCTTGAGTGTTACTATTCTGAGTTTGCCTGTGATGGTTTTCATTTGCCCTCCGTCAGTAGTTCGGGGTTCTCGTATATATTGCCTATGACTTCGATTGTGTGGGCATATGATAATTTGAACATTCGATGCTCAAGGCCACCTAATCTATATTTTGCTTCTTTGGCATCAAAAACAATACCTCCTGTAAATATATTATCATCCCCGCTGAAATCATCATACATTGTAATCTTAACCACATCCCCCTCGAATATCTTTCTTTCGAACATGTCCTTGAGGCCCGTTTCCCACATAACTTCCCACGGGTTGCCCTTAGACCATGAATCATAATCGTTCGCCCCGCCATCCCAGCACATATTGTCCACGCCAAGCAATCTGCCATCTATTCCTATCATGAGATATTCACATTCATCATGATTCTCAGGAGTAAACATAACTTTCTTTACTTTGTTCCACGCCCGAAATTCTCTCATCCCATCCCTCCCTTAAACTTCTGGTGTAGTTTGTTTATCTCGTCTTGTATCTCAGGTGGCAACTCGTCCTTATTAAAGCTCTTGTCATGTTCAAGCTGTCTCGCTTTCTGGTTCTTATATTTAAGCTCCGCGATCTCGTCCGGTGTAGGTGCTATGGCCTCAATGAGTTCTGCGGGCTTGGGCATGTATTTATTACTGGCGATAACAAGCTTGCAGGCTCGGCGCATGTCCTCGTCTGAGAATCCGGCCTCCTCCAGGGTAGCGAAGTATATCTGCGTGAGTTCCTTAACGCTGTCCTTTTTATCGAAGGTTACGCATAGGGCCATGAATGCTATCTGGAAACTATCCTGTGTCATTCAAATGCCTCCTTTATATCTTTTGCTAGTTGCTCAGTTTTGGTGAGTGTTTCCTTCTGGTTAAGATATGATTCAAACTTATTCCCGTATAGTGTCTCAGGTCTCAGGAACTGAGCCATATGAGAATCTTTCCATTCAGCGTGTTTGATCTCATGCACTCGCATAAAGTCGTCTAGGCGGTAACCTTCATTCCATCTGGCTTTTATGTAAGACTGGGTTTTTTGTGATGTGTGCCTGTAATGCGTATCCAGAAGACCATTCAAGTGAGAGATAATGTCCTTAAAAGGCACAATGTCTTTTAAGTCTTTTTCTTTAGAAGAAGCAATAGAAGAAGAAGACTGCAAACTGCAAACAGAAGAAGAAGAGTTCAACGTACCTTCGTCTTTTGGTTGAACGATCGTTGCACCTACCTTCGGCTCCAAGTCCTTGTTTCTTCTCACTTCTCCCGACTTCCTCCCAGCGTCACTACATTTCTTACGAAAAGCCTCTTGTTTCTCTCTTTCTTCTAATAGTCGGAGATTAAAAAGCTTTTTACCCCTCTTTTCAAAACACTTTCTTATATTCTTAGAGCATTCAGGCCACTTATCATTAAGCCCTGAGAGGAAAGCAAGTTCATCATCATCATCTGGCAATGAGCAATCATCTTCTAGCCATTCATGGCAAAGTAGCTCCCAATATCCACCCCTTTGCTCCAGGGTCATGCGCCGGACATTTCGAGAGCTAAACCAGTCTTTAGGATAGAACTGAAAAGCAGGGGATTTTTTGGTCATGGGGTACATTCTCCAACCATACAAAAACCCACACAAGGCATACTGGCGAAGTATGGCAGTCGGAAACTGCAACCTTGTGCGGGCATCTCTATGTTCGTTTTATTTTCCATACTTCGCCTGTACCCTCTATTATACTCCCTCAGAATTATTTGTCAACACTTTATTTAACTTTCTCGATCATTGCCAGTGGAACTTTTTTACCCCACACTTTACGGGCGGCTTTCTTGCTCTCATAGACAGGCATTATTCCAAGCACTCCATGGTTTTCGCTTTTAAAGGTAACCTTCCCGCCTTTGTGGTCTACCGTTTCAACAATGCGAAGAACTATAACAGGATGTTTAGCCATGTTATTTCCCCGCCTTCTTCATCGCCCGCTCATGCCGCGCAACTTCCCGTTCGATGCCGTCCTTTATGATCTTGTTTTTCGTGCGCTCCTTGTCCTCCTGGGCCGCTCTGTGCAGTCGCATCCTTAGTGGGCCCGAAAGCGAAACATTCTCGTTGCCGCCTTTGATATCCTTATAATCGCTCAAATTTCTATCTCCTCCTCGCAAAAGTGGCATATCACTTTCTCGTTATCGGTTAATACGGTTTCCTGCCCATTGTCCACGCTTACCTCGTAGGTGTTGGAGGTTTTGCACTTGGGGCATGTTACCTCTCTGGTGATTTCGTGGTAGCTCATTTTGCTACCAGTTCGGGGTTCTCGTATATGTTGCCTATGACTTCAACGAAATCCTCCATTTTTTTCCTTGAAACGTGCCATTCTCCTGTTTTCACATTTATATTGTCAGCCATAAACCATTGAGCAAGCTTATCGCTCCAAGTCATA
>Ga0209976_10000286_pt1 | contig 37474 bp, 35 predicted proteins | sample SumtaG_FD_182806 | JGI IMG/M metagenome (GOLD analysis project Ga0209976, IMG submission 182806) | Deep subsurface microbial communities from Indian Ocean to uncover new lineages of life (NeLLi) - Sumatra_00157 metaG (SPAdes) (version 2) | ecosystem: Environmental > Aquatic > Marine > Oceanic >...
TTGGTTTAAAGATTGGCCTGTTAACAGGCCAATCTTTAAACCAACGATTATCGTAAAATATACCTTGCTTTTTATCTTTTTGATACCTCATTCTATTACCCGCTGCATAATGAGCCCTTTCGTTCTCAGCAGGTTTCAACATTTCTTCTCTAAATTCAATACCAATGAAATTACAAATCTTAGGTAAAATATAGCGAGGATAGAGACAGACCTCCTCGTAACCTACCTGAAAGAAATTATAATTACCATTTTCTAAGAATTTTTTAAGCTTTTGATTCGCTCGGAACCACCTTAAAACATCGATTATAGCTAGTCTTGTCCTTCTTCCAATCCTTTTTCGTTTTTCTCTCCGAGAAACAACAAGATTTCTTAAATCTTTTAAGAGAAAAATAACTTTTATATCAACATTAGGCAGTTTTGAAATTTCTGCCAAAGGAAGAGTTTCTTTTGAAGCATCAACAATAATTGTATCTTCTCCATATTTTTCTTGGACTAAACTCATAACCTCTTTGTATTTAAATAAAAAACCGTCATATCTGTGTTTTTTATGAAAATCCTGGTAATCTTTCCAAAAATCGCATTTTGCCATTGTTTTGCCGCAGGAACAGGGCTGCTCTGGATCTTCATAATTTTCATGAAATCTTCCCTTGCTTAACCAGGTATAAATCTCTCCCAGAGCTAATATTTTAGGATGATTAGCTAAAACAAGACTTAATGGAGTTGAGCCTGAATGAGCTGAGCTTAGTATATAGACTATTTTCCTCATAGTCTTAATGATATCAAATCTTGACTACAAATCAACAAATAGTATTATAAGAAATAGTTTAAAATAATTTCAATAATATGACTTTAAAACAAAAAATTAAGAATTTATTAAAAGGATTACCAAATAAAGTCAAAATAGGAAGAACCTATCTGGGATATGAAAGGCCTGTTTTTATAATCGCTGAAATCGGTATTAATCACAACGGCAATCTAAGCACTGCAAAGAAACTTATAATGGAAGCTAAAAAATCTGGAGCTAATGCAGTGAAGTTTCAAAAAAGGAATCCAGAAGAAATTTTAATTAAAGAGTGGTTAGAAATGCCCTATAATTCACCAAACGCCTTTGCTCCCACCTATGGAGAACATAAAAAAAAGCTTGAGTTCTCAGCTAAACAATACAAGGAATTAAAAGACTATGCCAGTAAAGTCGGCATTTTATTCTTTGCCAGCGTCTGGGATTTTATAAGTGCTGATTTTATGGAAAAGCTGGAAGTAGATGCTTACAAAATTCCTTCAGCTGACCTTATTAATCTACCTTTACTTAAATACGTGGCTAAAAAAGATAAGCCAGTTTTAATTTCAACTGGAATGAACACGTTAGAAGAGATTGATGAAGCTGTAAAAACTATTTTAAGAGAAAATTATCGCTTAGCAATCTTCCATTGTGTATCCCTTTACCCCTGTGAAGATGAAAAAGTAAACCTCAGCTTTATGAATGTTATAAAAAACAGATACAAACCCCTTCCTTTTGGCTATTCCGGACACGAAATGGGCTATCTGCCGACTTTGGCAGCTGTTAGTATGGGAGCTCATATTATTGAACGCCACTTTACCTTGGATAAAACAATGAGAGGTTCTGATCATTCAGCCAGCCTTGAGCCCAAGGAGTTAAAAGAATTAATAGATGAAATCAAAAGAATAGAAAAAATCCAAGGAGAACCAAAAAAGATAATGTTTAAAGAATTAAAACCAATAAGAGAGAAGCTTGCAAAAAGCATTGCCTCAAAAGTAAAGATTAAAAAAGGAATTGTTATAACAGCAGATATGGTTTGTGTAAAGGGACCCGGATCTGGGATAAAGCCTGCCTTAATGAGAGACTTAATAGGAAAGGTAGCTCAAGCTGATATCCCAAAAGATAAAATTATTCCTTTAGAGGCCTTAAGGTGGCCCCGCCGCTGGTTAATCTAAAAGTTTTAAAATTCTCTTAGACAAAGATTGAGAATCTAAGTTATAATATTTTAAAATCTCAAGTATCTGGCCTGAACGAGCAATTTTATTGATTCCAATACTCTCTAACTTCACTCTCTTAAGCTGAGGGTGTTTTTTTATCAACTTTTTAATCTCTTCAGATAAACCGCCGTATGTTATATGATTTTCAACCACTACCCATAGTGGAATTTTAGAAAGTTCTTTTTTAAACCAACTAAAGTCTGTTCTGTTTAACCAAGGAAAGTTAACAATCTTAGCTGAAATTCCCTTTTTAGCTAAGAGTTTTGATGTCTCCAATAATATAGGAAGAGTAATAGGGCCGTAAGAAATCAAGGCTATGTCTTTACCTTCTTTTAAAACCGCTCCTTTACCCAAATCAACCTTATAGTTTTTGGGTAAAACTATCTCTCCCAAACCCGGCATTATAACCAGTCTAAAGTAAGCTCCTTCGTTAACATTCTCAACCAAAAAATTAAATATTTCTTCTGCTTCCTGACTATTGCAAGGCTCAGCTAAAATTAAATTTGGCATTGTTCTCATTAAAGCTATATCTCTTAAAGACTGATGGGATTTTCCTGGGGTGGCTGGAAGAAGGCCAGCTAAATGACCGACATAGATTATTTTTTTACCTTCTGTTTGATTATTAAAAATTTGCTCATTGGCTCTGGAGGTCAAAAAAGCTGCGAAACTATTTACAACAGGCAAAAATCCTTGCTGAGCTAAAGCTCCTGCTGTAGAAACCATATCTTGTTCAGCAATTCCCATTTCAATAAATCTTTTAGGATATTTCTTCTCGAAAGGTTTTAAACCGCAAGGACCCGCCAAATCAGCATCTAAAACAACTATGTTTTTGTTTTTCTTGCCTAATTTAACCAAAGCACGAGAAAAACCTTCGACAACAGATTCTTTTGCGAAATTAATCTTTTCTTTTTTAAAATAAGTTTCAATTTCTGGAAAGAATCTTTTGGTTGTTTTAATGTCTTTAGTTAATTTTTTAATCCTTTCTTGGACTTCTTTTAGAGCTACTTTAAATTTTTTCTCATCAGGTACTTTATCGTGCCAATTATAAAGTTTCCCCTTCTTTTTAAAGGTTTTTGTGTGCTCCATAAAAGAAACTCCTTTCCCTTTTATGGTCTTTAAAATTATGGCTTTGGGAGTTTTATTTTGGTAATTTAAAGAAGAAAAAATCTTAATTAGTTTTTTTATATCATGGCCATTAACTTTAAAAACCTTCCAGCCAAAAGAAGAAAGTTTCTCTTCAATAGACGGCATTGGTAGAAGGTCATCTACCTTTTTATCAGATTGAACTTCGTTTTTATCTACTAATAAAACTAAATTTCCCAATTTAAAAGCAGGGGCCGACTGTAAACCTTCCCAGTTCTGACCTTCTTGCAGTTCTCCATCGCCTACCATTACAAAAGCTTTATTCTTTAAACCCTTCTTTTTCATTGCTAAAGCATGACCTTTAGCTTTAGAGATTCCCATTCCCAAAGAACCGGTATTAGCTTCAATACCTCTTGTCTCCAAGCTAACATGGCCTCCTAAACCCTTTAGCTTTCTATACCTGTGCAAAAATTTCTCTGAAAAATAACCCAGAGAAGCTAAAACAGAGTATACAGTTGGACCTGCATGACCTTTTGATAGAATAAAAACATCTCTTTTTTCCTTCCTTGGATCTTTGGGAGAAACCTCCATTATCTTGTGATATAAAACACTCAATGCTTCAACGGGGCTTAAAGAAGCTCCTAAATGTCCTGAATTAGCTATTAAAATTATTACTAAGGTATTATAACGAACCATCTCTGAAATAAGAGATAGTTTTTTAACCTCATCCAAAGAGGAATTTTTAACCAAATCAAAATCTGATTTTAAAAAAAATAGCTTTTTTTTCATTTTTGATAATTTATGTAAATTGTTTTTTGACGGGTGAAAACCTCAATTGCTCCCCCTGCTTCAAAATACCCGCTTCCTGATTTTTTAAATCCTCCAAAAGGCAAATGTACTTCAGAACCAAAGGTAGGAGAATTGATATAACAAACCCCTGATTCTACCTTCTCTAATCCCTCTAAAGCCAAATCTATATTCTTGGTATAGATTGAACTGGTCAAAGCATAATCAGCATCATTTAAAAGTTCTATCCCCTCTTTAAAAGAATCACATTTTACAACACACAGTACTGGACCAAAAATTTCTTCTCTCCAAATTTTCATTCCAGAAGAAACATCTGTAAAGATAGTGGAGGGAAGGTAAAAACCTTTACTATAAATTCCTTCATTTAAAGCCTCACCTCCTAGTATTAGTTTAGCTCCTTCTCTTTTACCTAACTCAACATAATTTGAAATTCTGTCTAATTGTTTTTGATTAATAACAGGACAAATATCTGTATCTTCCTTGTCACCTGAACCAATCTTTAATTCTTTGGCTCTTTTAATCAATTTTTCCAAAAAGATATCGTAAATGTCTTTTTCAATAATTACTCTCGTTGTGGCTGAACATCTTTGTCCTGCCATAGTAAAGGCAGCTAGAGCTACACTCTCTACAGCTTTATCAATATCTGCGTCTTTCAAAACTAAAACTCCGTTTTTACCTCCCATCTCCAGAGAAACCTTTATTAATTTATCAGCACAGAGTTTGTTAATTCTTTTCCCTATTTCAGTAGAACCTGTAAAAGAAATTAGATTAACATCAGGGTTCAAAACCAGGGCTTCTCCTGCCTCTTCCCCCAGACCCTGAACTAAATTAAAAACTCCTTTTGGTAAACCTGATTCCTTTATAATTTCAGCGAAGATTTGAGCTGTCTGAGGAGTATCTTCAGCTGGCTTTAAAATCACTGTATTGCCGCAGATTAAAGCCGGGAAGGTTTTCCAGGAAATATTAGCCATTGGATAATTCCAGGGAGTAATTAGACCGCATATCCCTACAGGTTCTTTTCTTGTTAGAGCCCACTTTCTATCAGACTCAGAGAAGGTGGTTTTTCCATATAATCTTCTTCCTTCACCTGCCATATATAAAGCCATATTAATCCCTGACTGAACATCTCCTAAGGCTCCTTTTTTTGTCTTTCCCATTTCTTTTACAATAACATCAGCTATCTCTTCTTTCCTGTTTTCTATCAGTCTCACTATCTTGTATAGAAATTCTCCTCTTTTTGGGGAAGGAGTATTTTTCCAGGAAGAAAGAGCTTCTTTTGCAGCTTTTACTGCCAAACTAACATCTCTGGCATCAGACTTTGGGAAATAACCTAAAACCTCTTCCTTGTTTGCCGGATTAATATTTGGGAAAAACTGACCAGATTTAGACTCTGTAAATTCTCCATTAATAAAGTTTAAAAATCTTTTTTCAGGCATAAAAAAAAGATGAGTTTTACTCATCACAAAAATTTTATCTTAATTTTAAATTAACTACATCAATACCTTTTGTTTTTAAAATGAAATTAGAAAAATCCCTGATTGCTCCGTTACCTCCTTTTCTTTCTGAAATAAAATCACAAATTTCCTTTATAATATCCTCTGCTTGAGCGGGAGCTGCTGCCAATCCTGCTTTTTTTAGTAACTGATAGTCAGATAAATCATCTCCCATAACAGCTGTTTCATCCCAAGAGATATTAATTTCTTTCAACCATTTCTCAATTGTATCTAATTTTTGTTTTCCTTGGGGGCCTGTAAAAATTGCAATAGGCTCCCATTTACCTGCTTTAACTGATGGAAGATTATTTAGCTTCTCACCTACTCCTTCTAAAAATCCAGTTTTTTCACTGCTTATTACAGCAATTCTTAAATTCGCATCCCTTAAGAGAGAAATACCCTGACCATCTATATGGCTTCTTTCTTTTAGATATTCTTGCCCCTGATTATTAATAAACACTCTACCAGTAAAAAAAACGCCGTCTCCATCAAAAACAATTGCCTTTACTTTCTTTGCCTTATCCAATATTTGATTTTTAATTTTCATAGTCATGAGTTTACCACACAGTCCAACCTCCGTCAATAATCAAAGTTGAACCTGTCATATAAGATGAAGCATCAGAAGCCAAAAATAAAATAGCTCCATTATATTCATCTTTTCTTGCCATTCTCCCCAAGAGAGTCTTATCGCTATAGGCTTTAACAAACCGATGGTCATGGCCTTTATAAACTCCTCCCGGAGCCAAGGAATTAACTCTTACCCTATCTTTCCAGTAAGCAGCTAAGTACTTTGTGAGATAAATTAGAGAAGCTTTGGCAATACCATAAGCTAATGGTTTAAAAAATGGTTTCTTCCCGTCTTTAATTCTATATTCGTAAATTTTTTGGTCAGGCGGATTTATTCCATAGTGAGAAGCAATATTAATAATTGAACCCCTTTTTAGTTTTGCCATCTTAGCTCCTATTACCTGACAACAATTAATGGCACCTATAACATGGGATTCATAAATCTTTAAAAATGAATCTAAGGGATAGTTCTCGAAAGGACTTGATCCTTCTTTTGGTACAGCATCTATTCCGGCATTATTAATTAAAATATGGGGAATGCCCCACATTTTTTCCACTCTCTGGGTTGCTGATTTAACTTTATCTTTCTTTGTAATATCAACCTTAAAGAATTTAACTGGGAAATATTTGGAAATTTTAGCTAAAATTTCATTCGGCTTTCCAATAATATCATAAATGGCAACCTTAGCCCCAGCTTTTACTAAAGCCTTTGTAAATTCTGTCCCCAACATTCCCATGCCTCCGGTTATTACGGCAATTTTACCCTTTAAATTAAAAATCTCTTCTACTGATTTTAGTTCTTTTTTCTTCTTGACCATATTTTTATAATGGATACTTTTTTATTTTTCGTCAAATAAAAAAGGATGTTAAGATGATTCTTCTCTTTTTCTTAATAAAATCTCAGCTATTTTAAAATCTATTTCTTCGTCTATATCAAAGGCATCCTCATTTGTAATCTCAAAGGTGCCTATTTTCTTTCCAGCCAAGGAATTATCATCCATTATTGTTTTATATCTCAAGGCAATAATACCTGTATGAACATAAACTTTTGGAAGAATCTGTCTTGGCTGATTAAAAGGTTCCTCAAAGCCAATAGATTCTTTTGGCAAAAATGGCTTTAAAATTTCGCCTTCCATTTTCCACATTTTATAAGGATGTTTTGAGGAAGAAGCTACCGGTCTTACAGAATCCAAATTTGGATTGTTAATCATCATCTCAACACATCTATCAAAATGTTCACTCTTTAAAAGAGGAGTGCAAGCTGACACCTTAAACACAATATCAGGAACATATCCCTCATTATCTTTAAGCCAGTTTAGAGCATGGCTTAGGTATTCCAGATCGTGGGATTTGTCGCCTGAGATTTCTTCTGGCCTTAAAAAAGGTGCTTCAGCCCCGTATTCTTTAGTTATATCAGCATACTTTTGTGAGTCTGTAGAAACTAAAACCCTGTCAATTAATTTTGCATTTTTAGCAGCTGTAATAACCCAGGCCATTAAGGGCTTGTCTAAAACAGATCTTATGTTTTTATCTTTGACACTTTTTGAGCCAGACCTGGCTCCTATGATAGCTATTGTTTTCATAATTTTTAATTATCGATATGCGCGAATCATAAAATGATAGAATTTTTTATTTTTAAGAGAAAAACGTGGTATGTCAACCTCATCTTCAAATATGGCGAGGTGAAAGCCGTTAGATTGAAAAATATTTAATAATTTGGACAAAATATTCTCTTGATTTTCTTTATTATAATGATATTCCAAAACACATTCTTTTATGGAACTTATCTTATTTGATGTGTTTAATTCATTAATAATTACACCCTCACTTCCTTCAGTATCAATTTTTAAGAAATCTATTGGTTTATTAATATATTCTGACAAAGGTAGAGCCGGGATTAATTCACTTTCAACGGGCTGCTTTTTGCTTTTTGAAATCATAACCCCTTTAATGGTTGTAGAACCTCCCCCTCCCAATCTTTTAGTGAAGGAATAAAAAGGTATGCTTTCGTTTTTTTTATGTAGGGCCGCTTGAATAAATTTTACGTTTTGAAAGTTGTTCTGTTCAATATTTTGTTTTAAAAATTTAAATATTTTAGGAGAAGGTTCAAAAACTGTTATCTCAGCTTCTGGATAAAGATATTTAAAGAATAATATAGAGATTCCAATATTTCCGCCACAATCAATAATACTGGGGTTTTTAGTGTCTGTTTCAAAATAATATGCCTTTCTAATAAAAATTTCTCTAAACATTTCAAAAAAATCATGATAATCAGGGAAATCAACCTTATAACCTAAAAAATGCTCTTTTTTATATTTAAAAAATCTATTAAAAGGCTTTTTCAGTCTTAATCTTGAATAACACAAAAAAAGATTAAATCTTTTTGAATCCTGATATTGAGTAGAAAATATAAATCTTAAATCAGACAAGAATTTGTAAAATTGGTTTAATAACATATAAAATTTAAGTATTTAAACAATCAAGGACAGCTTCAGCTACCCTTTTCCCTGAATTTCCATCAACCCTATACATTAATCTCTTTCTTAAAGATTCTCTTCCTTCTGAATCTAAGGAGGGATTTTCTAAATATGAGTTTACAGCTTCAATTAATTCATCTAAGTTCTTAACTAATCTTGCTCCTTTATTCTCAAAGACATAGCGATAATGATTTCTCTTGTATTTTCTTAATATTGACTGCCAATAGTCTAATTTCTGAAAACCATCGTAACCAATTAAAATTATAGGCTTATCTAAAGCTGCGCCATCTAAAGTCATTGTTGATTCAGTGTTAATTACAATATCTGAATGATAAATAGAATTAGCCAAATGAATAATATCTTGGTCAGTAAATGTCCAATGAAAGACCTTATCAGTTGCTCCCTCTAATGATTTATGTTTGTCATCTGCCAAGTAAAGACCTGGTCTTTCTAGAATAAAGTTGGGTAAGTAAGTAAGATACTCAGCGCTTGAAGAATATTTAGGATGAAATCTTATTAAAACCTGAACAGGTTCTTTGATTTCTCTGTCACCAATGGCTTTATGAAGACCTAATAATACCTCATGACCATAAGGTGTTCTCCAGTTACCAGGTGAAGCGTACAAGATAAGTTTCTTGTTAGGGTCAGCTCCTATCTTTCTAAAAAACTCTTCTCTTGGCAAAAGTATCTCTTTTTTAGTGTAAATATCAAATTGAGGAAAACCTGTCACTACTACCTGTTCAGGTTTATAATCCCCTATCTCAATGGCTTCCTTTTTATTGTACTCATTAAAAACTAAAATCTTATCAGCTAAAACCCGTGTGAAGGCCTTGGTAGTTAAGACATCCCAGCTCTTTACTGTGGTTATTGTCTTTATTTTTAATTTCTTTGCTAGTCTTAAAATTCTTCCGTCTTCCTTTGAAAACATGGTTGGAGCAAAAACTAAATCAGGCTTGTATTTTTTAAAATAATGTAAACAATAATCATCTGGAATCTGAAAATAAATCCATCTTAAGAAATTGCGCCAGAGGCGGAAACGACCTAAAAAACCCAAGATGTTTTCAAAAAAATAACGAAAAGGGTTCTTGTGATGATATAGGTAAGTCTGTTTCCTTCTCAAAAAAATAGAATATGTTGGAATGGTATTCCAGCCAATCCAGTAAAAAATTCTCTCTGAAACACTGCGAGCAGATAATAAAGGTTCCACAATCACTTTTGAATCTCCAAAGTTTTTTTGATAATAATCAATAAATCTTTTCTTTACCAAAAGAATAATACGAAGGTCTGCTTTTTTTAAAATAGGAAAAACATCAGACCTTAAAATGTTCTTTTCAGCGTCTCCATCATAGATTGTGAGGAAGATTGTCTTCATAGTTAAGATAATTTTTATCTTTCTCTCAAGCGACACTATCGTGGTGAAAACAAGAAATACCGAGGATATTCATAATTTCCCCTAATAAGTCAACTGCTTCTGAATAAGCTCTTTATTTAAAGGTAGACTTTTTAAGATTTTCACAATTCTTTCTGCTGTTTTTCCATCTCCGCCGTAAGGGTTAATACAGTTTCTCACTTTCTCTTTAAATCCTGGGGACTGAGCTTCCTTTATGGCTCTGGCAATTTTTTTGCTTTCGTGGTCAACATTTATTACATTATTAGCTTGCTGACGACCATTCTGTCGACTTCCAATATTCACTACGGGCAATTTAAAAGAAGGAGCCTGCCTAATACCGCTGCTTGAGTTTCCAATCAAAACTGCAGCATATTTTAGTAAGGCTAAATATAATTTAAAATTAAGATTTTTGAAGGTTTTTAACCAAGGGTATTTCTTTTTATACTCCTCTATAGTCTCGATCATTTTTCTACTTCCGGCATCAGCATTAGGGTAAATTAAGACTGTTTGCAATTTTAAGTCACACAAAGCATCTAAGGTTTCCTTCATTTGTTGTCTGGCTTGCTCTACTTCAGTTGTCACCGGATGCTGTAAAACAACAATGGTCGGTTTTACCAGCTCAATATCTAATTCTTTCTCTACCTCTCTTTGGTCAGGTAATTCCTTACTGACCACCACATCCAAATCAGGAGAACCCACCACAAAAATATGCTTTTTTCTTTCTCCTAATTTTAAGATTCGCTCAGCATTATCTCTGTTGGAAGCAAAATGGATATGAGAAAATTTGGTAATAGCGTGCCTAATAGATTCATCAATGGTGCCCGAAACCTCACCTCCTTCAATGTGAGCAACTGGAATATTAGAGTAGGCCCCGACTAAGGCTCCAGCTAAAGCCTCACTTCTATCTCCATTAATTAAGATTATATCAGGTTTAATGCCTCTCACTGCCTGCGACAACCCTTGAATAGCCAGGGCTAAGGACTTAACCATGGTCAGTCCATCGTCGCCACTCAATATTGCTTTTACCGGAACGTCAACAGAAAAACCTTCTTTTTCAATTTCTTCTATGGTGTAGCCGAATTCATCCAGCAAATGCATACCTGTGGCAATGATTGACAAATCCAATTCTCGGTCGGCTCTTATTTCTTCCATGATTGGTAATAGTTTCCCGAAATCTGCCCGGGTGCCACTTATTATGCATATTTTCCTCTTTTTGGCTTTTTTTAGGTACTTTTCGGCTATTTCAAAATCTAAATATTCATCTATGTCAATAGAGGAAATAGAATCAGTTATGAGGTATCCAATTTTTTCTCCAAAAATTTTTCCTTCCTTTACCAAGGAAGATTTAACAACATAAATAGAGCCGTTTTCAACAAAGACTGCCTTTCTTTCCTGTCGTCTCTTCCGCTCTCTGTATAGAGGGATGGCAACTCCTGAGTCTTCTATTTTATAAAAATAATCTCTTTTTTCGTCAACGGTTATTAAGGTATCGCACTCTTTTTCGATAAATCTTTCAATTGCCTTCTTTATCTGTTCGGCCCGCCTGAGAGGAGAGGTAGGCTGTAATAAAACTACTATATCGGGTTTGTATCCTTCATTTTTTTCCAAATAATCGACCGCGTCTTTTAAAACAGGCTCTATAGGGACTGTGTCCTGGGCCAACTCCCCTAGTCTTAAAAAAGGAACTTCGGCCCCGTATTTCCTTGATATTTGAGCAATCTCCTTATCGTCAGTACTAACTACAACTCGGTCTATCTCTTTGGTCTTAAGAGCTTCTATGATAGTATAGGCAATTAATGGTTTTCCTCCCAACAAGCGAATATTTTTGCGGGGTACTCCTTTGGATCCTCCCCGAGCAGGTATTATGGCTAAAATCTTCATAATATTGAGAGATAATTTTCTTTATTTAAAGTATACTTTGGGCCGATTTTGACAAAGATAAAAGACGTATTGTAGCAACTTTTTTAGGAACGACAAAGCTTTATTCAAAATGTTCCCATTTTAATAGAGTATCGCTGGGAATATCAACTTTGGCAACTTTACCGAAAAGTTTCTTCATTTCTTTGGCCGGAATCCCGGTGCCCGGCCTTTTGACCCAAATCATATCTTGACTAATCTTGGTGCCGGCGGGAATACTTTTGATAGAAACTAAGCTTTCTCTAGCCATCCTTATTATCGGTTTCTCTTCTTCAATAATCTCCTTTTTATCACCTAAAGCTTGGTGGATAATTCTAACACTTCTTACTAACTCTTTAAGCTCTCTGGGGTCAATGGAAGCTTTCTGGTCAGGTCCCGGCCAATTCTTATCTAAAGTAAAATGCTTTTCGATGACTTTGGCACCCAAAGCGACTGCTCCTAAAGCAGTAACTATGCCTGGTGAATGGTCAGATAAACCAATTGGTGAATTAAATTCTTGACTCAAATAAGGAATTACTTTCAAGTTAATATCTTCATATTTAGCCGGATAAGTAGAAGTACACTGCATTAAGATTATCTGGGGATTAATTTCTTTTACGAAATTGAATGTTTCTCTTACTTCATCCAATTCACTCATGCCAGTGGAAATAATCATTGGCTTTCCTTTTTTGGCAATATACTCCAAAAGAGGCAAATTAGTTAATTCCCCCGACCCTGTCTTAAATGCTGGCACCCCAAGCTTTTCCAATAAATCAACCGCTTCCCGACTAAAAGGAGTGGAGAGAAAGATTAAACCCAGTTCTTCAGCCCGTTTTTTCAGAGTTAAATGTTGTTCAAATGTCAATTCAAAGCTTTTGATGAGCTGGAAAAGGTCTACATTTCCAACATATTCAGCCGGAACAACATCGGAAAGCATTTCGGCTTTAGCTAAATGTGTTTGAAATTTAATAACATCTGCACCCGCTGAAGCTGCCGCTTCTACCAAAAGTAGGGCTTTTTTTATCTCTCCATTATGATTAATGCCTGCTTCGGCAATAACTAAAATCGGAGAATCTTCACCTATTAACTTGTTTCCTATTTTAACTTTCATTTTTATGTTTTGAGTTTAGCATATTTAAAACAAATTTGGCAACTCTCTCACCTGACTTTCCATCTAATTTAAAACACTGTTCTTGTTTAATTTTCTTTCTGTCTTCCCGATCCAACTGAGGATTTGATAGATAGCTATTGACAGCCTCTGCTAACTCTTCCTTGTTCTTTACCACCCTTATGCCTCCTGTCCGAACAATGCTTTGATAATGGGTAAAAGAATAAAATCTTTCCACTGACTGGTAAAAATTCTTCTTTTTAAAACCGTCAAACCCGATATTAATAACCGGCTTGTCAAAAATACAAGCTTCTATTGTTGTTGTTGAGGCAGTATTGATCATTAGGTCGCAATGATAAAGAGAATTAAATAAATGGATAATATCTTTTTCTTCAAATTCCCAGCTGGAAAAAGATTGAGTTACACGTATGCCCGGTCGGTCTAAAATAGTGTTTTTGCATCTTCTGGCTGTCTCATCAACTCCAGGATACTTGGGATGAGGCCGAACCAAAATCTGAACGGGAAAACTAATTGTGCCTTCTTCAATTAGTTTATCTAAAATCTCAAGAACCTCTGGGTCGTTTGGGGCAATATCGTCCCCGGCCGCACAAAAAAATATTAATTTTTTGTTAAGATCAGCTCCGATTTTATTAAAAAATTCTTTCCGCCGAGAAAGTTTAGAGTTATCAGTATATATATCAAAGTGAGGGATACCGGCAACATAAATTTTCTCTGGCGGGAAATCGTGGAGTTCTATCATTTCCTTTTTAAGAGTTTCATTATGAACAATTAATCGGTCAGCTTTATTGCCACGAATCATGCCTTTTGTAGTAGGATTATCCCAACTCTTTACCATAGCAACAGTAAAAACATTATTTTTTCTTGCCTGTCTGATTAATCCAATATCCTCTCGGGCAATAATGTTGGTAGCAAAAAGCAAGTCAGGTTTATATTTATCAAAAAGATATTGATATTCTTTTCCAGAGAAAATAAAAGAGTCGAAAGCTCTTAGTAAGGTACGAGCGGGCCTATTGGACATAAAAAGGCCGGCTAATCTGAAGATAAGGAATCTTAAAATATTTTTATCTTTAAAAAGTTTCCTTACCTGTTCGATCTTGATAGTCTCTGTGGGAAAAGCACTAAAAAATAGATGCAAAAGAGCATAATGAAGTTTGTTAAGCTTTGGATTAGATATACCTTCGACTATAACGTTTGGTCCGCCAAACTCCTTCCTATAATAATCTACCTTTTCAGGCACAGAAATTAATAGAATAATTCTAAGACCTTTTTCTCTTTTCAGGGCTTTAAAAACATCTGTTCTAAGAATATTTTTCGCAATTCCCCCATCATAAATTGTTAGAAAAATTGTTTTCATAAACTTGGACGCCAAAACTTACTTAACAACATAATACTTACCCGACATTTCATCATACGAAATTTTGTATTCAGTTCCTTCAAAGTATTCATCAACAGCTTTTGTAACCCCTGGCCATTTGGGACTATTATATTCGTCAAACAAGACAACTCCACCCTCAATGACCCTGGGGAACAGTTCTTTTAATGTGACTTTATATGAATCATATAAATCTGCATCAATATGTAGTAAGGAGATTTGATTACCTCGATATGAATTTAATGTCTGTCTAAAAAAACCTTTCTTAATTATAATGTCTTCTTCAATAAATTTTTTGTCGATACCGACTCTTCTTAATAAGTCTATAACGTCTTCTGGACTAGTTCCTGCCCATTCACCTTTTTTTGGTTTTCGAAAAGATTCATCTTCACTCGTCGGTTCGGGAAATCCTTCGAAAGAATCAAAACCCCATAATTTTCTTCTTTTTCTATCATTGCTTATTAAGAAAGCAAGAAGAAAGAATGTTTTACCTTCTCCTACTCCACATTCAACGATATCTCCTTCAATAGAAGAGATAACATTAAACATTCGATTAAAGTATAATAACTTTTGCATCAAAACAGTATCCGGCAGGATGGAATCAATCTTTATAATCCTAAAGCCCGCTTTTTTAATTAAATTTTTTATAAGTTTTAAAGCAAAATTTTTTTTCATAGTATTGTTTTTATTGCTTAAAACCTAAAAAACCATATCCTTGAGTATATCCTTCGTCTTTCATAACTTTTTTATAAATAGGATAAAAAATAAACATTAATAACTTTTGAATTTGCCAAATAGCTTTGCCAAGAAGTTTAAGAATAAAATCCATAATTTTGTTCTCAGAAAACTTAGTAGCGAATAAATAACCAAAAAAATGATATTGAATTGATCTATAAACATCTATAGGATAACCTAAATTCTCAACAGCTACCTTTTTAAATTCAGACTCTCTTAAAATCCTCTCCGACATATAATTCGTAAAACGATGAAAATCATAAGGTCTCTGATGGGCTCTTATCAAAAAAGGAAAGGTGCCCATCACAAATCCTTCTAGTTTTAAAACTCTAAAGCATTCCCTTAACAAAGATTTACTGTCGGGAATATGTTCTAAAACATTTGAAAGTAAAACTATATCAAAAGAAGAATCCTTAAAAGGCAACTTTTGGGTTAAATCAGCCACCACATCTATCAACTGGTAAGGTAAAAAATCAACCCTAACAGATTTTTCAAAACGTTCAGTTAAATCTCTAAATTGGCAGAATCCAGCCCCCAAATCTAAAATGCTTTTTGAGGAAGGTAATTCTTCTAAATGCTTTTTAAAGTATATGTAATTCGATTTTCTCCAGTTACTCCATCTTTTTTGATTAGTGGGGTCTAAATTTAAAAGCTTAGGTCTATCTTTAGGTGACTGAGAAAAGAAGACTTTATCATCCTTTGATAAAAACGATTCTCTACAATTAGTGCATAAAATAACTCCTGCCTCTTTCTTTAAGTCACTATTACATTTTGGGCAAACTAATTTTTGTAGCAAAAAGTCATCAACCATATAATTTCTTAAAATTAGATAGTTTTTGAGAACTCAATAACCTTCTGTCCTCTTTTTTCCCAGGTAAAATCTTGAACCTTTAGAAAAGCTTTTTCAGCTATTCTTTTTCCTAATTCAGGATTCCTTAAAATCTCTTTTACGGCCTCAGCTAAGTTCAAAGAATCAGCAGGTTTAATAAAAACTGCTGTTTCCTCATCAAGAATTTCTTTTAAGGCAGGGAGTTCAGAAGAAATTATTGGTCTTTTTGAAGCCATATACTCAAACATTTTCATTGGTGAGGTGTGATAGACAAAGAATTCTTCATTAGCAGGCGGTGTTAAGGCTAAAATATCCATTGCTTTCATATAAAAAGGAACTAACTCTGCTTTTACGTATACTTGGAAAATACATCTGTCTTCTACTCCTTTATCTTTGGCTATTTCCTCATATTCAGCTATTTCTCTTTCTACCCCTCCTATAAAACACATTGAAATATTTTCTGGCAAAAAACTTAAAGCATCCATCATGGAATTAATACCCTTATCAAAACCTAAAGGTTTAAATCTCCCAATATATCCTATCAAGACTTTATCTTTTGGCAAAGCTAATTTTTCTCTTAAAAAATCTTTAGAATCAGGAGTTTTTTCAAAAAGGTTCAAGTCAACAGCATTTGGAAGAACAATATATTTTTTTTCAGAAAAATCACATTCTTTTTGTAATAGAGTTACCAAACCCTGAGTTGTAAAAACTGTACCATCTGAATTTTTAACCAAGAATCTATCACTAAAATTATGGTTTATTCCATGGCACTCAAAGATAATTTTGTATCCAAAAAAGGGCCTTAAGATAATACATACATGAGCTAATTTTCTATCATTTAAAAATAAAACTGTGTCTTTTAATTTTTTTTCTGAAAGGAAAAATTTAAAAAGCCAGAACAAGTAAAAAATGGTCCTGGCCTTAATCTTTTTTAAAAACAAGGGATATCTGCTTTCTTTATAATCGATACCTTTTAAAATATCTGTGTCTTTAGTTTTACAAATGATAAATAAAAAATCCTTATTGAGTAGTTTATTAAAAGAACGAGCCATTTCTAAGGTGTGACGAGCATGAGCTCCTCTTGAAGGATAGATATGACCTGTTGGAAAAATAATTTTCATAATTTAAAATATTCTCAAAATTCATTTTTTTAGACATCTTTTGAGTAATTTTATCATCGTATTAATATGCAACCACTATTATAAACGTTTTTAGTATTTTGTAAATTTAAATTACTTAATTTTAAGCAACTTGACACTAAAAAAAAGTTGGCATAAGCTTACAAATGAAGAATTTTGTTCTTTAATAATTTATCGGAAAAACAAAAGGAGAAAAAGAAAATGAAATCAAAGAAAATTGTGTTAATTGCGTCACCGTGGATTTTCAAAAAAACAGTTGAATTTGTCTCACAAAATTTATGGGCGGGATATCTTGCCTCGCACATAAAAAAGTTTAGCTGTCATCAGATCTATTTTATTGATCCTCTTATTGAGGGGTTTGACCAAAAAAAACTTCTTTCAACAAAATATCTTGATGTTTACAGGTTCGGACTTTCTGATGAGGAAATAGTCAGGCGTATCCCGCCTGATGCAGATATTATTGGTATCAACGCTCCCTTTACCGACAGCCGGCTTGTTCTTTTCCCCTTACTCAAGGCAATAAAGGAGGCATTTCTAGAAGTTCCCCTTGTACTTGGGGGGATTTGGCCATCCACCTTACCAGATGAAGCAATACTTTCTTGTGCTGATATTCTAGTTCTTGGAGAAGGAGAAAAGCCATTCTTGGAAATTGCAAATGGAACACCGTTAAAAGATATTGGCGGCCTTGTGTACAAAGATGGGAATCGAATAATAAAAACAGGAAAAGGTAAGATTCTTACAAAAGAGGAGTTAGATCGTCCAGACTACGAGATTCGGCCAATGAAAGAATATTTAAAATGGTCACCGCGTGGAGAAAAAGAACTTCGCACTCTTTCTATGATTACCTCGCGTGGATGTCCTAATGACTGCAATTTTTGTTCGATATCAGTAATTTATAAAAAATATCTGTGCAGAAGCGCAAATAACGTTCTATCGGAAATCAAATGGGCAATAAAAGAATACTGCATTGAACACATCGAATTCGAAGATGATAATTTGACTTCAAATCGAAAGCGGACTATCAAAATCTTCAAAGGTTTAAGGGAAATAAGAAAAAAGCATGGGATTACTTGGTCTGCTCCAAATGGAATACAAATTTCAACCTTAAATCGTGAAGCTATTAAGCTGATAAAAGAGTCTGGTTGTACCTTGCTTTATATTGCTGTGGAAAGTGGTGACCCCGAGATCCTCAGGCTAATGAATAAGCCTGTATGGCTTGAAAAGGCTCCACCTAATCGTTCTTCTGTCCTTCAAGTTGTTAGATGGTGTGCAGAAGAAAAAATTCCTACGTCTGCTTTTATTATGGTTGCTTATCCTGGCGAAGACAAAAAAAGCTTTAAGAAAACTTTGCAATTTTGCGACAAACTTATTGGTCTAGGGATCAACGCTATCACTCCACTAGTGGCAACACCATATCCAGGAACAAAGCTATATTGGCTTTGCGAGCAAAACAACTGGTTAGTTCGTCCTGATTCAGAAAACACTCTAGTGTTAGCCGTCTACTCCGATTATAGCAACGAATATGTTAACATTCAGACCCCAAAGTGCTCAAAAGAAGATGCTTTCGAACGATATGAAATCATGAAAGAAAGATACCCCCTAAAATACAATAAAAACGTAAATATAAACTAAGCGAGAATTAAATCTCGCACTTTTTTATTCAGAGCAAATCGTCCCACCTTAATAAATTATCTTTTTTTATGTCTACTTTAATGATTGCCTATGATTTCCTCTAAATGTTTGGAAAGAATGCCTCTTCCCGGTCGTTTTACCCCGATCATTTACTCTTTATATAACTTATACTTCTAAGAGTTCTGTATTTTAGGTATTGTTAATAATAAATAAAGGGTTTTTACCCAATTCTTTAGTAAAAGAACAAGCCATTTCCAAGGTGTAGCGGGCATGAGCTCCTCTCAAAGGATAAATATGACCTGTTGGGAAGATTAATCTCATTATTTGAAAGAATCTATGATTCTTTGGGCTAAATTGTCTAAATTATGGTTCTTGATAATTATCTCTCTCAGTCTCTTTCCAATGTCCTCTCTATCTTTAAAAGACATATTAATAATATTTTCAATCCTTCCTGCTAAGTCCTGGGAATTGCTTTGGTTAAATATTAAATAATCCGGTAGCACGCCCTTGTAAACATGGTTGCAAACCACTACTAAAGTTTGACAACTCATAGCTTCCAAAGTTGTTTTATCAAAACTTCCTGTTCTGGTCAGGTTCACAAAAAGATCAGCTGAGTTATAAGCATCAGGAGTTTGATAATTAGGAATCTTCTCTTTAAAAGAAACGAAATTCTCTAAATTTAATTCTTTAACTGAGTTTTTAATCTTCTGATAATATTCGCTGTCCCCTGAAGCTACACTGGGACTGCCTACTATATCTAAATGAATATCTTTAATATCTTTTTTATTAACTAAGATACCTAATGCCTCAATTAAAGTTTCCAAATCTTTAATTGGCGAGATTCTACTTAAAAACAAAAGTTTAAACTTCTCGTCAACTTTTAACTCTTCACTTTTAACTTTAAATTTATCGACATCTATTCCCTGTCCTATCACCCTTAATTTAGAAGATTCCAAAGGATAAGCAAAACGAGTTGAGGTTACCACAATGTCTGATAAAGTAGAGGCAACTTTTAGTTTCAAGCTCTTTTCATAATGGGCAAACCACAAGACTAACCTTTTTTTAAACATTTTAGTCAATGGGAAAGCTAAAATAGCATAAATAGGACACATATGAGAAAAAACGCCTTTAACTTCCGGGAGATGTTTTAAAAGGAATTTTTGCAATAAAAACAGCTTTCTCAATTTAGAATAACCCTTTTCTTTTCCCAAAGAATAAACCTTAACATTATCTGGTAAATGGTGTTCACCTTCTGTTAAACAAATAATGTATAGCTTATCTAATTTTTGAGCTAACTTTTCTATCCAGGAATGAATAAAACCTAAAATATCGTCATTAATATCCACTTTTTGAACAATTGCTAATAATTTCATGGGTAAAAATAAATCTTTATCTTATTTTGCATGGCTCAAACTTTACTACGTAGCGAATCGGTAAAAATAAAAAGGGAAGAGCTTTTATCTTTGTAATCTTTAATTTTCTATAGGTTATTCTCTTTAAGGTATCTAGATCTAAATTGTGAAGGTGCCACTCATAACCTATTTGCCTTGGAATGTTTGGGAATAGGATTGAGAAGATTTTTAGATTTATGAAAGCTTTCTTGAATTTATTAATAACTTTTTCATTGGGAATGGAAATAACAACAACACTTTTGGGATGTGCTATCTTTAAAATTTCATCAATTACTTTTTCTGGATGAGGAACGTGCTCTAAGAGTTCACTGCAAATAATCTTATCAAATTTCTTATTTCTTATTTCAGGAGGAAGATTTTGGGCATCCCCCTTGACCAAATTGACTTTCTTATCTTTTAATTTCTCTTTTGCTAGTCCTAATAAAAATTCAGATAAATCTAAACCAGTCAAATGTCCCTTTTCAATAATTTCTAAAATATGGCCTGTTCCACAGCCAATTTCAATAACTTCATTGTTCTCTGCCACTTCTAAAATCTTAGAAATGGTTTTTCTCCTTTTTTCTTCAAGAAATCGAATAAGAAAGCCTCCTCGATTAAAATAATAGTCGGGATTATGTTTCTTAGCCATTTCTTCATTCCATTTTTCAAAATTTTTTATCTCTTTCCATTCTCTAACCATGTTTTAAAACACCTTTATTAATGGAAAAATGTTTTTTAAACTGCTCATAAATATAAACAAAAGAAGAAACGATGATAAATATAAAAGGGGGTATCATTGGAATAAAAAACCTTGTTTGAAATCCACCAAAACTAAAGGTAATGTAAAAAATTGTGTAGCTTAAAAACCAAAGGCTTAAAATTAAGCTAACAATCTTGTCTTTTTGCCAGAGATACTTTATCCCTAAAAGGAAAAAAACAATTGAGAATAAAGCTAAAAAAATAAAACCTGGAATATAAGAAGATGCTTTCTCAAAAATAGTTATTAATCGTTCAAGAGAAAACAAAGAAATAATACTCCGGTTTAAATAGCTTTGGTAGACAAATGTAAAAGGAGAACCTAAAAATAAAAAATTATATATTAACTGAGGTAAAAAGGAGAAAAAAGAAAATGCGCCTACTAAAAATGCTTCTTTAACTCTTTTCTTTAACAGCCAACCTAAGAGAAATATCGGCACGATTAAAACATTACTTGTTCTAACTAAAGCTGAAAAGCCAGCTAAAATTCCAAGCAAAATCAAGTAACTCTCTCTTGGTCTTTGCTTTTGAAATTCAAGAAAAAATAAGAAAAAACACAAAAATACTAAAAAAGCCGATAGATTATCTGAATACATTTGAAGCCAGTTTAGAGATATAAATGATCTCTCCCCTTTTGTTAATCCAACTCCCGAATGATAAGAACCGAAACGATGAAAAAGAATATAGAAAATATAAGGATGGAGGCAGAATATTCCGGCACAAAGAGATGCTATCTTTTTGCTTTTAAATATCTTTTTTCCAATCAAAGCCACTAAAATTATTGATAAAGAAAATAATAAAAAAGCCTGAGTGATAAAAACAGGTTTTAAAATGTCTTCTATATTAGAAGCTTGAGTAAAAAAAACAAAGGGGGCTAAAAATAAAGGATATCCGAGAAGAGCTTTCTTTTTAACTATTTCAAATTGGCTTATTGGTTTTGCCAGACTAAAATAAGATTGTTCATCTCCGCCGTGATAAAACCACCAGCCACCCATTTTAACTCCCGTATAAGGAATATTATTCATTAAAAGAAAAACCATTACTATCCTAAGCAATACAAAAAAGATTAAAATCTGCCAAAAGGTTTTATTTGAAATATCTCTCATTTTTTAAGCTTTGGGGATTAATAAGAATATCCCAAGAATTATCAAAGCAACACCAATGATATTCCCTAGAGAAAGTTTTTCGCCAAGAAAAACCCAAGAACCGATAAGCACGAAAATCATTCCAACGCTGACCATAACGGGATAGGCAAAATTTAGTTGGATTTTAGAAAGAACAAATACGTAAAAACAAAAACTAATAACAAATAATGTCATACCTACTAACAACCATTTATTCTGGAAAATACTCAAAATTAGATCAAAAATACCAGAAAGAGAAAACTTTAAATCACTAAGAGTTGAAGCTCCTTTTTTTAGAATAATTTGGGCAGTAGCGGCAGTTAAAATAGAAATCAATAAACTTATAATGGTTGAGGAAGACATAAAAAAAATAATAATTTTATATAAATTATTTTATCTTATAATTTAACTAAAATCAAACCCTTTAAAATCCTCTTTTGAAAACATATTTTAATTTCTTTTTACTAAAAAGATAAGTTAAGCTAGCCAAGAAAAATCCTAAGATAGGCTTTGGATCATCCCAAGAAATAATATCATAATGAGCTCTGCTAAACTTGAAGAATTCCTTGATATCCAACCAACTTTTCTCAGCTCCCAAAAACCAGAGGATGTCACCGGGTAAAAGCCAACGACACCTTACCCCCGTTTTATATTGAGGTGTAGTTAGAGGAATTTTATTCTCAACATATAACTGGTAAAGCAAAAATGGGAAATCAACTCCAGCTGCTATTGAAAGGGCCAAAGAACCCCAAAATCGAGGATTAACCTCCATTAACTTTGGAATATTATCTCTTTTATCTATTTTAAATTCCACCATTGCTACTCCCTGCCAATTTAAGTGTTTTAATATATTCTCTCCTAAATCTTTTATTTGAGGATAAAGGATGGTTTCCCGGAGAGTACTTGGTCCACCACTCACAGGATAAGAACGAATTCTTTTTTGAATAGTAAAAGCTAAAGAACGACTATCTTTGCCAAAAAGAGCATAATATCCTATCTCTTCTCCTTCTTTTATATATTCCTGGATTAAAAGAGGTCCGTAGTCTTCTGAAGTCTTTTTAAATTTTCTTTTTAATTCTAAAAGATTTTTACAAAGAGAAATTCCCCGAGAACCACAGCTAAAACGAGGCTTTATCAAGACCGGATATTTTTTAATATCCTCAAGGTCTCTTTCACTCTTGGGATAATAGGTAAGAGGAATTGGTAAACCAATTTCTTTAGCTATTTGAAGAGTAATACCTTTGTCTCTGGCTTTAATAATGGTTTGATAATCCCCTATTGGTAAAATAGTATATTTTTCTAAATTCTGTTTTTCTTTAGCCAGAGCTAAAAGAGCTTCATCTGAAACCGGGATAATCATCTCTATTTTTCTTTTTTGCACCAGCTCAAAAATAAACTCTAAAAAATCTTCCTCTTTTTCTTTTGGATCTGGATAAATTATTTTCTCTGTAGCATATTTTGAAAAAAAACCAGTAGAGATTCTCTCGCAATCTCCAGCTAAAACGGGAATCCCTTTCCTGCCAAGAGATCTAATAACAGCTAAGCTATGCCTTAATTGGGCGTCAGTAACTAAAATCATAGTTTTTTAGATAAAACATGAGTTGAAAGATAATCCTTAATAGAAATACACTCAAAGTTTTCTAATAAAACCTTAAATCTTTCAAAGCTATTCTTTACCCCATGAAATTGTATCTTCTTTATCCACCAAGGTATACCTTTAACTCTTGGGACAAAATCATATAACTCCCTGGGATGAAAATAGAGAACAGGTATTCTTTCTTTGGCGCTTAATTTTAAAAGGTAAAGATAAATTCCAAGAGGAGTAACCCTGAAATAAAAACCACCAGCAACAGGTATTCTCAGTTTAAATAATTGATAAACAGCTAAAGGTATTTCAATTAAATTATTTGAAATCCTGTGAATATCAAGAGGAGCATCAGCTACTCCATACAAAGGAGTTTGAACCGGAAAAAGACTGGAATCGTATAAAAAGCCATTCCTCTCTAAAATATTTAAAGCCCATTTGGTTTTTTGATTAAGAGAGAAACTGGGAGAACGAAATCCTTTAGGAATAAATCCTATAATATTCTCAATTATTTGATTGGTTAATTTAATCTCTTTTTCAAATTCTCTTTCGTCTAAATCCCAAAGGTTTTTATGAGAATAACCATGAGAAGCTATTTCGTGACCTGCTTTAAAAATATCTTTTATTAAATCAGGATGCTTTTGAGCCAATTCTCCCAGAATAAAAAAGGTGGCCCGAACTTGATGTTTTCGTAGTAAATCTAAAAGAGACCTGGTTGACTCTTCTGTAAAGTCAAAAAGAGTGTTTTTATCTCTTGGTAAGTATGGCTCTAAAAGAGGGTTATTCCACCAAAACTCTAAATCAAAAGTTAGAATAACCTTTGTTTTTTGATAATTAGTTTTCATTTCACTAAAAGTTTGTTAAAATTTGAAGTATACAATGAAGAAAGTTTCTATTGTAATACCAATCTATAATGAAAAGAGGACCATATTAAGAATTTTAGCAGAGGTTGAAAAATCTGACACTCTTGGGTTAGAAAAGGAAGTAATTTTAGTTGATGACGGCTCAACTGACGGAACAAGAGAAATCCTTAAGAAATTAGAAAATAAATACCAAGTTATTTACCATCAAGAAAATTCAGGCAAAGGAGCTGCTGTTAGAACTGGCTTTAAAAAGGCTAGCGGTGATATTGTTTTAATCCAAGATGCTGATTTGGAATTAAACCCTGAAAACTATCCTCAAATTTTAAAACCAATCTTATTGGGAAAATCTGAAGTTGTCTATAGCTCTCGCTATCAAAGACACAATCCCCAGCATCATTACCACCATTACTATTTAGGCGGGAAACTCATTAGTTTTTTAACAAATATTTTCTATGGCTCCAAATTAAGCGATGTCTATTGCGGTTACAAGGTCTTTAAAGCCAATGTCTTAAAAGGTTTGAACTTAGAGAATAATGGGTTTGGAATTGAGCAAGAATTAACTATTAAAATCTTAAAGAAAGGTTATAAAATTTCAGAAGTGCCCATTACATATTATCCTCGGACTCGCCAAGAAGGTAAAAAAATTAGGGTCTGGGATGGATTAAAAGCCATCTATTTAATAATAAAATATAAATTCAGTAATTAGGCTCAACTTTCATAATAAAACTACGTATTTTTCGAAGAAAACTCCTGATACCAGAAATAGTCACTAAAAACATTTTCTGGTCTTGGGTTTCATCCATTGTTAAACGAGAAAGCATCAAGGGGTTGCTTTTGTTACTCAGAAATTCCATTTCTGTTGTAAGGGCTATTTTAAAGCCCTGCTTTTTTAATATTTCAGTGGTCTTTTCTGAAAAATCTTCTTTTTTACCATTAGGATAAGCAAAGATTGAGCACTTCATCCTTAACCTATCCTCAATAATGCTTTTTGATTCTAAAACATCTTTTTCAAACTCTTCAGAAGGTACTCTTATCGCTATTGCATGATTTTTTGTGTGTGAAGCCATTGTTGCTAATCCAGAATTTACCATCTCTGAAATCTCATTCCAGTTAAGGGGCCTGTAATTAGGCTCTTCTGATATATGGTTAGTGAGATCTGCCTCGCATTCTTTGACAACCTGATTAATCAATATTTGCTTTTCTGATTCTGGAATCAATTTTCCAAAAGTCCTTATCTTTGAATCAGCATTCATTTTTTCTTCAGGCGAATCTAGAGGTAAATCAAAATCAAACCCCTTTCCTCTAAGTTTTAACTTGTCTTTTTTATTTCTTCCAATAGCATATTCCAGTCTGTCTACCCAGAGAGGTTTTTGTTTTTCAATAAAATCTGTTGTTAAAAAAACTGTAAAAGGGATATTGTATTTTTTAAGAATTGGCCAGGCAACTCTATAAACGTTTTGGTATCCATCATCAAAAGTAACAGCTAACATTCCTTCAGCTTGTTTTGGTGAATGAAACAATGTTTTAACTAAATTCTCAAGAGAAACAATTTTAAAATTCTTTTTTAAAAATTGAATCTGTCTCAAAAAATCCTCTTGAGGGATAAACTTTTTTCTATAATTTTCAATACCGAAAACACTATTGCCTTCAGTTATCCCATGATAAAGCAAAATCCTAGGAGAACGAATTAAACGTAACAAAAGCCAAGGTAGAGAAAAAGCATTTATAATTCTTAAAATAATATTCATATTGAAACCAATTTATTCCAAATCTCTATTTGCTTTAAAAGGGTCTTTTGAGGATCAAATTTTGTCTCCATAATTTCTTGGCTTTTCTTGCCCATTTTTTGGGCTATGCCTGGATATTCAAGTAAAAATGAGATTTTTTCTATAAAACCTCTCTCGTTATTTTGAGGAATTATAAAACCATTTTCTCCCTCTTTTATAATGTCTTCTGTCCCTCCAACATTAGTAGAGACTATCGCTTTTCCAGCCATAGCAGCCTCCATTAAAACTCTTGGAAATCCCTCATACAAAGAAGGAAGAACAAAAATATCAGCTGCTTTAAAATACTGAGGAATCTTTAAATAAGGTATTCCCTTAATCCAATCTACTTTATTTTCTATTTTTAGCTTTCTTGTCAAATCCTTCAATTTCTCTCCTTCTCTTCCCTCACCAATTATAATAAGTCTTGTTTTTGGAAATCTCTGAAGTATTTTTTGAAAAGACTTTAAAAGAAATGGGATATTTTTTTGTTTTTCTAATCTTCCTACAAAAAGAAGAATTTTTTCTTCTTCATTCCTTAATAACTCCTTTTTTACTTCCTTGCCATCAGCTTCCTTGAATTTTTGAATATCTTGAGGAACCATTGGTTTGTAAAAAATCTTTGAGGAAGGAACTCCACCTCTTTTAATTAAACTATTTGAAACTTTTGAACCGTCGACCTGAATACTGTCTGTCTGCTTAATTATAAATTTTGCTAAAGGAGCTAATATCAAATTTAATTTCTTTTCTTCCACCCAGTTTTCATCATAGGGATCACATCCATAAACACAGATATTTAAGGGTTTTTTATATTCTTTTTTTAGTAAATATCCAATAAAGCCTGTGAATATCGGGTCCTGGGCTTGAATAATATCTACTTTGTTCTCTCTGCATATTTTTCTTCCCAAGAAATACATCTTTAAAAGAGCGTCAAACCTATAAAATCCGTTAGTTGGAATAACTATCATATTCCCTATTTTCTTTTCCTTAAGCTGTTGTTTTTTTAAAGAAAATACTAAGACAAAATATTTATCCAAATAATTGGAATAAAGAGTCATTCTCTTTAAGGTTTCTCCCTTTGCTTTCTCTGAAGGAGTTAGTAAATCCCGATTAAAACCCAAATCAAGCACGCTTAATTTCTTAAAATCTTGTGAGTTTGAAATCATAAATCTTAGGTTTTTTTATCCCTTAAATTCCTCAAGAACTAATCTAATACCTTCTCTTAAACTTACCTTGGGGTCAAATCCTAAAATCTCTTTTGCCTTTTTAGGATCAGCGTAAAAATTATTAACATCATAGGTACGGCTCTGAGCATATTTAATTTTGCTTTTACTTCCTGTTTCTTCAATTATGACTTCAGCTAATTCTTTTAAAGAAACTGGTATTCCTGTTGATAAAGTAAAGTCATTAAACATTTCCTGGCTTTTTTCAATTTCTTGAATGCAGCCCCATATTCCTTCAACCGTATCTCCAATATGGGTAAAATCAAAAAGCTCTTGACCTGTTCCATTAATTACTAAATCCTCATTTTTAAGAGCTTGTAATAAGAACTTGGGAGTTACTCTGTCTAATTGGTCTTTTTTGCCAGTATAGACATTGGAAAATCTCAAAACCCTGGTTTTTAGTCCATAATTTCTTGAAAAAACCTTGCACAAATCCTCTCCAGCTATTTTAGCAACACCATATACATTAATTGCCTTACGAAGACTTTTTTCTGTTGCTGGGAACTCATCAAGTTCTCCAAATACTTCCCGAGAAGAAGCAAAAATCACCCAGGGAGACTCCTTTAAAGACCTACTTACCTCAAGAACATTAATTGTCCCCCCTATATTTGTATTGATACACTCTAAAGGATTATCATGAGCTATTTTCACTCGACTCACAGCTGCCAAATGAACAACTCCATCAACATCCTTCATTTTTAACTTTAAATTAGAAATATCTCTAACATCATTGGAAGGAGTATCTTTTAGGTCATAAGGAATAACTCCTATTCTTTTTTTCTCTAAAAAATCCTTTAGAGAAGAACCAATAAAACCTGCGCTACCTGTGATTAAAATTTTCATATTTTTACTTTTTGGTTAATTTATGTATTTTTTATTATAATTTGAACCCTTAATAAAATAAAGTCTTTAATTTCTTAATAATTCTTTAAATAAAAGAATATGCTTTTTTACTGCCTCATCCCACGAATAATCAATATTAATACTTTTGATTTTTTCTAAGTAATCTCGGTAATTATCTTCGTCTAAAAGATAGAGGATTTTTTCTTCTATCTCTTTTTCATCTTTAGGGTCAATAAAAATCAGATAATCTTTGAAATCTTCATAAATTCCAGTTTCTTTGGTTAACAAAATTGGTTTTTTTAGCTTTATACATTCTAAGACAAAATTCGGCGACACCTCACTTAAAGAAGGTAAAACACAAAAATAACTTTTTTCAATTTCCTTCAATAATTCCTGATGAGATATTGCCTTTTTAATAACTACGTCAGACTCTAGCCCCAAAGCTTTAATTTTTAACTCTAAATTATTTTTTTCCGGTCCGTCCCCTATAATTTTAAGGACAAATGGTCTCTTTATTTTCTCAATCGCTGTTGCAAAAGAATAAAGCAAAATTTCTAAATTCTTTAATTTAATTATTCTACCTGCATATAATATTTGATAACTAAAATCTGAAGATTGATGTTCGCTGTTTCTAACTTCCGGGAAAGGGTTTTTAATAATTGCGATTTTCTCTTCTTTAATATTGAAATGCTCTTTATAAATTTCTTTCAAAAAATTGCTTGTAAATATAATTTTATCAGCGCCATTTAAAATTCTTTTTATTAAATATGTGAAAAATCTTTCCTTTAAAGTCTTTGGTTCTTGATAATAGTATTTTAAGGGCTTTTTTGTTCTCCCTTCCTCTACTGCTCTTTCCCATAAAAAATCTCCTCCCAAACGCAAGATAAATCTTTTCTTAAAAAGTATACTGGCCAAATAAGCTGGAATACCACAACTAATCAGGTTAAATGCGTAAATTATATCATTATCGGTTGCTCTTTTCAGGACTAAAAAACAATAAAACAAAAACCTTAAGGGCTGAGGATACTTGTTCAGATTATTATAGGAAATAACTTCATTTTCTATCCCTTTTTCTTTAAGATATTTCTCTAAATTCTTTGTATATTGGGAAGGACCCCCAATCTTAGGCGGATAAATTGATGTAGCAATTAGGATTTTCATATTATTTGGATACAATTCTGGTTACAAAAGTAAGTTTTGTAAATTTATTTCTAAGATTATTCATTGTTTAAGGAAAATTCAAATTATCGTAATCCCTTTTCACCTCTTTATAAACTTCTCCAACCTGTTCACTTGTCTTGTCCCAGCCATAAACGTCTATTATCATCTCTTTTGCATTTTTAATGATATTATTTCTTAATTCTTTGTCATAAATTAAAATCTTAATCTTTTCAGCAATATCTTTCGGGTTTCCTGGCTGACAAAATAATCCTGTTTTTTTATCTTCCAAGAAATCCGGAATCCCTCCGACTGGCGTTCCAATCACCGGTACATTGCAAGCCATTGCCTCCAAAAAAACAATCCCAAAACCCTCGGCTAAGGAAGGACGGATAAAAATATCAGAACAAGCTATATATTTTGGAATTTCAGAATGCAATACGTCCCCTAAAAATACTATTTCCTTTTCTAATCCTAAATTAATTTTCATTTTTTCTAATTTTTTCCTATCTGGACCACCACCACAAATTATTAATTTGAAATCAGCAATTTCTGACTCAAGATAAGTCATTGCTTTTATTAAATCATGCGTTCCATTCTTATATTCTAATCTTGAAACGCAAACAAATAGATTTTCAACATTAAATCCTAATTCTTTACGGACTTCTCTTTTGTTTAAAAGCTCTTTAAATTTATCTCTATCAACACCGTTAGGAATTAAAATGCTATTTTTCACACCCCTGCTTTCGTAATGTTTCTGTAAATATTTACTTACAGTATGGGCTTTGATGGCATTCTTAAAAACTTCTTTTTCAACGAAGTCATACATTATTCTTATTAAACCGAGCTTGCTAGCTTTAGGGTGGTATAAGCTAAAATCAGCTGACTGAATAGTTATTATATAGGGAATCTTAGTCAGTTTCTTTAAAAGATATCCTAAAAATCCGCTAAGAAATCCTTGGCAGTGACACATATCAATTTTCTCTTTTTTTATGAAGCGTAGAGATTTTAAAAAAATAAATGGTAAAGTGCTAAAGATGTAAAACGGGGAAGAATAAGAAAGGTTTTTTAAAGAATATAGAGAGGTTCTAAAAATTTTAACTCCATTAAATATTTCTTTTAAAGACTTATCTTTTACTTTTCCTGTGACAACAAAAATCTCTGCTTTATTAGAAAGTCTTTCGGCAATATTTTGGGTCCAGATCTCCAAACCTCCAATCACAGGACAATAATGTAAAACCGGCATCAAAACTTTCATAGAGAGACTAAAGTGTTTTTAATTGCTTTTATCATAATCTTTATATCTTTTTGGCTGTAATAATTCTGTAATGGGAAATTAATAATTCTTTTTGCAGCCTCAACGGTATTTGGAAAATCATTTAAATTAATTTGATATTCCTTCTGAACCTTTTCATTTAAAATAATAGGGGTGTGCCAGATTCTGGTGCAAAAAACATTTTCTTTCCTTAATTCTTGAACCAGTTTGTCTCTCTTTTCTTCTATCCCTTTTGGGATCATTACTGAAAGATAACAGAAAACGTTATCTTTTGATTCTTGAATTTCAAAACCCAAATCTTTTAATTCTTTCTGGAAAAACAAAGCTAAGTCAATTCTTTTTTTAAGGTTTTCTTCAAAATCTTCTAAAAAATAAGAGAAAAAATTCAAGGAGACAGAATTAAGGCTTGAAGGTTCTATCATTTTTTCTTTCCTCAACATTTTAGGAGCTATATTCTGACCAAAAGTTTTAAAAAGAAAAGCAAAAAAGGAAAAAGAGTTTAAAAAAGAAATGAAATCCCTGAAACCAAAAGTTGTTTTTGGAAGTTTAATATCCCAGTCCTTGGGATAAATTAATAACCCTCCTCTGAAAGTTGGGAACTGTTTATAAATACTAAAAAAAGAAACTTCTCCTAAATTTCCCACAAAGACACCTTTCTGTTTAGCTCCAAAAGAATGAGCACAATCTTCAATAACCGCTAATTTACCAGTCTCTTTAATATTAAAAGGTAATCCATAAGTATGTGAAACTAAAACTGCTTTTACGTCTGAAGAAATCTTTTTTCTGATTTCATCAATACTAATATTAAAGGTATTAATATCAATATCTAAAAAGACGGGGTGAATATTATATCTTTTCAAAATTGGGTAAAAAATATCACAAATATAAGCAGGAAGGGCAATTTTTGAACCTTTTAGCTTTAACTTTTCAACAATAACTTTAAAAGCTGACCTTCCCATATCCAAAAAAGCAAACTTTTTACCAGGAAACATCAAAGAAAGCTTTTTTTCTAAAAAACCAGAATCGTATCCTTTGAAAAAGCCGTAAAAGACTTTTTTTATATTCTCTTGAGTTAATTTTATTTGAGGATGAACAAAAAACGCTTTCATAGTTTAAATTTTAAAAAGTAAGGACTGATTTTCTCTAATAAAAAAGAAGGTAAAATACCAAAAGCATTCCTTAGCTTTGATTTTTTCAGACCAGCTTCTGAAAAGTTCTTTAGTTCAAAGATTGGATATTTTTTTACCCCCCATCCTTGTTTAAAAATTTCAAGACTAGAACCCCGGCCTGTACCTCCCAAATCAAATGTTTGATAATTTTTTCCAATATATCCTTTAATTTGGCTCCACAAAATCAAATAATTAGCTCTCTTTTCTTTATAATTTTGGTCTGAAGCATTTAAAAAATAATGTAAAAACTTATCATAAAACAGAAAAACACTTCCTGCTATTATTTTTTTATCGCTCTTGGCTAAAACTATCTGGGCTTTTTTAGAACCTAAAAAGTATTGAAAGAAAGAAAATGGATAAGCTATTGTTTTATGTCTTTTTACAGTCTTTAAATATAATTTATAAAAAACTTTCAATTCTTCTTCATTATCACAAACTTTAATTTCAAGATTCTGATTTTGGGCTGTTTTTATTGAGTGACGGAGAGTCTTTCTAAAAGAAGAGTAAATTTCTTCCTCATTTTTTTTGTCAATATTTTCAATAAAATAGCTATCTCTTGAGCTATCTGGCTCTTTTAATCCAAATTCTTTAAAATATTTTGGAGTCTGAGGATGAAAGCTAATCTTAAAAGGTTCTTTAAAATTCAAGAAAATATCCTTTTTAAACTCTCTACCATCAATCTCATCCCTTAATGGCAGAGGTCCTCCATATTCACAAAAAGGATGTGATATCAATCTTTCCTTTCCAAAAATCTTATAGCGAGTCAAACTTAAAAGTAATTGATCTTTATATAAATAACGCTCAAACCTCAACCAATCAAAATTCTTTTTTAAAAATTCCTCCCATTCCAAACTATGAAAAAAAGTCTTAAAAAGAGCTTTTTCTAACAATTCTTTCCATCTGTTTCTATTTTCAATTTTAAGAAAGAGATTCATGTTTTTTGATATAAATTTGAGAACCTTTTAAAAATTGATAATTTTTACCCTCTAATATTGTTAGAATTTTATCTATTTTCTCTAAGAGTTTCTCGTTTAAGCTATCCCAAGAATGCAAATTAAAAGTTAAAAAAACAGGACTTTTAAGTAAGAGTAATAACTTATAGAAGAACAAAGGTAGTTTTAAAATCCATGTTCCAGCCAAAGGAATCCCAAACAACAAACCTGAAACCGGAATTTCCAGAATCTTCATTTCGCCTTTTCTCCGGCAGTTATTAATATCCGGAAAATAAGGTAAAAGAGGAGCTTTTCCTTTATAACCCCGATAAGGACTTTTAAAAGAAGGGTAATGGGGCAATATACTGCTGTCATACAAAAAACCTCTATCTTCTAATATTTTTAATCCTTGCTCATCAATAAGATGAGAGGGGGCTCGAAACCCCACTGGGTTCTTATTAAATATTTTCTGATAAAGGCTTAAAAAATCATCTATCTCTTTTTCTCTTTCTTCAAAAGAAAGCTCTGACCAAAATTGATGAGAAAACCCATGACATGAAATTTCATAATCTTTTGCCCACTCTTTTACTCTGTCTGGATATTTTTCCAAAACATTCCCAGTTACAAAAATAGTAGCTGGAATATTATGTTTTTCTAAAATATTTAAAATCTTAACTAAGCTCTCAACTCCATGAAAGGTCTCTTTTTTATCAAAGTCAGATTCAACATCAATTGAAAAAAAACATCTTTTCATATGGCTAAAACCTCTAATATTAAGCTAATAATTAAAATTATCCTTGATAATATTTGATAATTTTCTTAATACTATCTTCCAAACTCACTCTTGGCCTGTAACTAATTAACTTTTTTATCTTCGAAATATCTGGCACTCTCCTTCTGAAATCTTCATAACCTGAAGGATAAGCTTTTTTGTAAGGAACATAAATTATCTTAGAAGAGCTATCAGTAAGATTTTTAACTTTTTTTGCTAATTGATTAATGCTAATTTCGTCATCAGCACCCAAGTTAATAACTTCACCTTCAGCTCTTTTAGTTTTCATTAATTTAATCAAGGCTCCTGTTACGTCCTCAATATCAGCGAAACATCTTGTTTGTTTTCCATCTCCAAAAACAGTAATTGCTTTATCTTCAATGGCCTGACGAACAAAAGTAGGAACAACCATGCCATATCTTCCTGATTGTCGAGGACCTATTACATTAAAGAGCCGAACAATAACAACAGGCAGTTTCTTTTCTCTCCAATAAGCCAATCCTAAAAATTCATCAACCGCCTTTGAAAAGGCATAAACCCAGCGGTCGTTGTAAACAGAACCATAGGTTCTGTCGTCCTCTTCTTTAAAAGGAACCCTTTCATCTTTGCCGCAAACTTCAGAACTGGAAACTAACAAAACCTTATTCTTTTTTTTGGCTGCCTCTCTTAAAACTATTTCAGTTCCCCTTATATTAGTCAAAAGAGAACTCAAAGGTTTTCCTAATATCATTCTGACGCCAACAGCAGCAGCTAGATGATAAACCTGGTCAGTTTTTCTGATAAGATTTTTAATCAATCTCTCGTCCAGTACAGAGCCCTTAATGAAATGGAATTTCTTGTCTTTCTTGAAATGCCTTATATTTTTTAAACTGCCGGTAGAGAGATTGTCAATAATAAAAATCTCTTCTCCTTTTTCTAAAAGTTTTTCACTAAGATGTGAGCCAATAAAACCAGCTCCGCCTGTAACTAATATTTTTTTTCTAGCCATAATTTTTCATCATTTCCTCAAGGCCTGTTTTTAAATTATATTCAGGTTCCCATCCTAATAATTTTTTAGCCTTTAAAATACCCCCTAAGCTCTCTTTTATTTCACCTGGTCTTGGAGGGATATTAACAGTTTTACCTCCAATGATCTCAGTTAATTCATTCAGACTATAGTTGCAGCCTGCTGCAACATTTATTACTTCTCCTCCGCCAACATCTTTTTTTGCAGCTAAAATAGTAGCTCTTACCACGTCTTTTACATAACTAAAGTCCCTTTTCTGTTCACCGTCACCTACAATTGTTAAAGGCTTATTCTCTTTTTTCTGGCGCAAAAATATCCCTATTGCACAAGCATAATCCCCTTCAAAAGATTGCCTGGGACCGAAAACATTGAAATATCTTAAACAAACCGTAGGTAAATTATAAATTCTTGAGAATACCTTACAATAAAGTTCACCTCCATATTTTTGAACAGCATATGGATTTAAAGGATTAGGCCTCATGCTTTCTCGAACAGGAAGCTCTGACTGATTACCATAAACTGAAGCGGAACTGGCATAAACTAACTTTTTGACTTTTGCATCCCTTGAAGCTACTAAAACATTAAGTGTATTAGTAAGATTGTTCTGGTGAGAAGAGATTGGGTTATTGATTGAAAGCATAACTCGAGGAACAGCAGCTAAATGGAATACATAATCTATTCCTTCAAAAATAGGTTTGATTTTTTCTAAATCCTTTAAGTCTGCTTCAAAAAGTTTAGCTTTTGGATTTATATTTTCTCTTTTGCCAGTAGAAAAGTTATCAATAGTCGTTACATCCTCTCCTTTTTCCAAAAGAGCATCTACTAAATTAGAGCCGATAAAACCCGCTCCCCCTATAACTAAATATTTAGACATGTTTTTGTTCTCTGTGATAGTTTTCCGGGTCAAAAATACCCTGTTCTTTTAAAAGTTTATCATTGATTTTATCAATAAGCTTATGAAGCTCCAGATTTACTCCTTTTTTATCAGCAAAGTGGATAAGGGCTTTCATGTCTTTTAACAAGCATCTTCCAGCATAACCTCTTTTACCCTTATGCAAAACTTCGAAATGGCTTTTCCCAATTCTCTTATCAGCGATAACCAATTCTTTTATTGTATTATAATCAATTCCCATCTCTTGGCACAAATCATATGTCTGGTTGGCAAAAATTACTTTTGCTGAAAGCCAAGAATTAGCAAAATATTTAACCATCTCAGATTCAATAGCTGGTATAATTTTACTAATTGGCGCTTTGGGAAGAATCTTAAGGATATCTTTGGCAATATCATAAGATTTCTTCGTATACCCAACTACCTGACGGTCAGGATAGCACATATCGTAATAAGGAGCATCTTCTGTTAAAAATTCAGGGTTATGTAAGATTTTATGGTGAGAATATCTTTCTTGTAAATTATTAGTGCTACCTGGCAAAACAGTAGATTTGACTACTATGATTTTTTCGCCTTCAATTTTGGAAATAGCATCTTCTACATAAGAGGAATCAAAATAGTTTTTACTTGTATCAAATGGCGTTGGAACACAAATAAAAACAACATCTGCTTTATTAATTTCCTGAATAGAACCTAAATTCTTCCCTTTATCATATAAAAAGGGTTTTATATTTCTTACCTTTTCAAAATAGCGCCTTAAAGCGCCACCCACCATTCCAACACCAATGATTCCGACTTTTTCAAACATAGAATTGCCTATTTAAAGTCAATAATCTATTATAAAAAAGACGACTCAAAAGTCAACATATAATATATGAAGAAAGTTTTATTTATAGTAACTCAATCTGAATTTGGTGGAGCTCAAAGATATATTTTTGAGGTGGTTTCTAATTTAGAGAAAACTAAATATGACATCTTGGTTGCAGCTGGACAAGGAGATGGAGAACTATTTAAAAAGCTACAAAATATTCCAGTGAGAACTATTCAGTTAAAGTGGTTAAGAAGAACTCCTTGGCCTTGGGAAACTCCTCTCTCAATGTTTGAAATATTTAATCTTTTAAAAAGAGAAAAACCCAACACTCTCTTTCTCTGTTCCACCACAGCCGGCCTATTGGGCTCTCTAAGCTCATTTTCGTACAAAATACTAACAAGACACAAGGTGCAAGCAATATATCGCATCGGCGGCTGGTCTTTCCTTGATCCCAGGCCCTCTTGGATGAATAAAATCCTATTTTGGTTAGAAAAATTAACAGCTCCCTTTAAAGATAAAATTATTGTTAATTCAGAATTAGATAAGAAGATTGCTATAAACTATAAAATCTGTCCTCCGGAAAAAATAGTGAAAATCTATAATGGTCTAGATTTTGAAAAGTTAGAATTTCTACCAAAAGAACAAGCTAAGGATTTTCTTTCAAAAAATACTAAATACAATATGGAAGACACTAAATATTTAATAGGGACCGTGGCTAATTTTTATAAAACAAAAGGTTTGGAATATTTAATTAAGTCCGCTCATGTACTGAACATTAAATACAAGATGCTAAATACTAAATACTTAGTAATTGGCGATGGAAAACAAAGAGAAAGCTTGGAATCTTTAATTAGAAAATATAATCTTGAAGACAAAGTATTTTTATTAGGCAAAATACCAGATGCTTACAAATACCTAAAAGCTTTTGATGTTTTTATCCTGCCTTCTCTAAAAGAGGGTTTCCCCTGGATTATCTTGGAAGCAATGGCCTCTGGAGTCCCAATAATATCAACAGATGTAGGCGCTGTGCCAGAAATTATTAAAGATAATATTAATGGACTGCTCATTAAACCGAAAGACAGTCAGGTTTTAGCTGAAAAAATTACGTTGATTTTAAATAATAGAACAAAAGCTCAAGAGATAGCCGTTGAAGCTAAAGAAACTCTAAAAAACTTCAGACTCAAAAAAATGATTGAAGAAACTGAAAGGATATTATAGATCTTAAAATATAACAAGTTAATCAAAACAAAGAGCCACCCCAAAGGGTGGCTCTTTTACCTCACAAGGAAAGGTGAGATGATTTCTAACTCGAAAAATCTACTTCGCTAAACTCTTTGTAGCAGTTGGTAAACCAGAAACTTTGTAGTCG
>Ga0209976_10000287_pt1 | contig 37356 bp, 60 predicted proteins | sample SumtaG_FD_182806 | JGI IMG/M metagenome (GOLD analysis project Ga0209976, IMG submission 182806) | Deep subsurface microbial communities from Indian Ocean to uncover new lineages of life (NeLLi) - Sumatra_00157 metaG (SPAdes) (version 2) | ecosystem: Environmental > Aquatic > Marine > Oceanic >...
GGCGATTGATTCATTCTTTTTTGCCATTACCGTTAGATTTTTTAGAACTGCGGCACGCCCGGCGTCTTGCTCGATAGTTTCATTTTCTTTTGCCACTGACACGCCGGAGCGAATAAAAGGTACTGATAAATTATCTCTACTTACTTGTACGGCCATAATTTATACCCTCCCTATCTTTTTTTTATCTTCGGCGACCATACCGGCCACCTCATCGACTGCATCGGCGCCATTCTGTGCGGGAGTATCGGGGAGTTTATCCCCTTCTTTTTTTGCGGCTGCCGAGTTGTCCTGTTCTTTCAGCATATCGTATGCCGTTACAGCACCTTCGAGAGCGGCAATTCCGCTTTCACCGGTTAATACTTTTTTAGCGAGACTTTCAATCCCCTTGTATTTTTCATTACCGATAAAAGATACAGCCGCTTTTATGCGGGCTTCGATTTCTGCTTTTCCTTCTGCAATCCCGGCCTTTTTTGACTCTTCTAAAAGAGCGGCGATTTCAGCCTTAACAGCGGGATCACTTGCCATGATTTCTTTTAAATTCACGGTTTTAACCTCCTGATTGGTATTTTTATTTCCGTCGTCGGTTTCAGCGGCGACATTATTTCCTATCTCTGCCCCTTGAGATTTTAATTCAAGAGTTGAGATATATTTTTCGTATTCTGTCTTATCTATCTTGTTCGGCTGCGGGTCTAGTTCCGGATCTGCGGCTACGGCCTGTACTCCGGGAACCGCGGGACTTGTGGATATCTTGTTTATTACCTCGTCGATCATGCCGACCGAGAGGGCGTCTGGATTTGATTTGTCCGGGTCATCGGCTATCATTACGGAGCCACGACCAAAGTTTTTTATAATATGATCTTCAGACACTTTTCGACCTTCGGAGATCCGTTTTATAAATACCCGTTCAAGGGCATCCGCTCTATCCTGGATCACATCACGACCGGCTTTTTTATTTATATCTGGCGCTTTTTTAGGAGCATTTCGAGATACGATTCTAACAATTTTTACTCCCATATCTTTGAGCCATTCTGTATCATCAATCGCCGTTATAATAACCCCGATTGATCCGGTTTCTACCGACGGGCCGATTGCTACGATTTTAGAGGCGGCTGCGGCAATCCAATATCCACCGGATGCTAAAAGGCCGTGATTCTCTGCGATTACTTTTATTTTTTTATTTGTATCTCTGACAGCAATAAAAACTCCGTCCACGCCTTTAACATCGCCGCCGGGAGTATTCATTTCTAAAATGATTTTTTCTATATCCGGTCTGTCGGCTACGGCCTGGAGGGATTCGATTATTTCAATATATCCGGTTCCGGTAAATCCAAAAAATCGGGCAATAGGGGAGGGGCCTTTACGACTGAGCATTCCCTCGATTTTTATTCGAGCAATTGAGCCGTCTATAAATAGTATGTCGGGTAATTCTTGACCGCCGAAAAGTTCTTGTGCGCCGGTTATCTCTTCGGCGGTAGCGTTAAGGATTTTCTGTTGATAAACGAGAAGGTATTCTTTTTCACATGCAAATATTTTAGGCATTTCATATTTACCATAATAACCTCCGTTGTTATTGTTCCGATATCCATTTTAAAAGTAAATGGCAGGCTGATCGGAATTCAGCTTTTCAGGCGCTAACCCTATCCATTTACCAATTTATACTATATTAATCACGCTGTCAATATAGTTTCAAAAAAACGTGATTATTTTATTATGTTACATTCACCAGCGGCCTTATTTTAAATTGCAGCTCTTCATTTAGCGGTAATCCTGAGCCTAAAGCTGAGTCGTAATCCGCTTCAATTGTAAAAAACCTGTTTAGGTCAGTATCGATAATTGCTAAATCATCATCGGATAAAACTATTGTTACGGTTGCGGCGGGAACTACGATAACAACATCCTCCCTGGAATTGATTATATCACCGGATGAATCGGATAATGTCCATTTAATGTTATTAGGTATTACGGCATTATCGTCCTCATTGAAAAAATTAGCGGTTATAATAAATGTACTTTTTTCAACTGCTTTATCAGACGTTAATATTATACTCATATTTTTTATTCTCCTAACCAGTACCTTCGCCGGTTATGGTAGGACGTTTGGTGGTAAAAGTCAATTCAGGTTGTTTATACGATGCTGTGATTCCGGGTCGTTTTGTCCTTAGAGATATGAACATTTTGTTGAATTTACCGCCATAACCTTGCATTATGAGTTTTGAGGATAACAACCCTTTTGTTATTATTTGGCTCATATTTTAGTTCTTTTGTCAGGAGAATCAGAATTCGGTACTCCGGCTTTTGTTAAATTATAAGTTGCAAGGGTTGCGCCCGCTTTTGTTTTGAAAATCATTTTATCATTTGTTATTTCCCAATCGCCTGCTTCGTAATCAAGAATTAATTGAGCAGTTGCTTCAAGGGCAAAGTTTACCGGTGTGTCATATTTGTTATCCCAAACATTTGCAAGCAAAACACTACACTCAACCCTAACGGCCAAGGCGCCCGCAACATGAACGAATATAACCATAGGGCCAGGTGTGTCTGAATCGATAGCATCCAAAACAGCATAATATATGCTGTTGCTCATATGAGTAGCATCTCCAGAGTTTTTATTGACTAAAGTAGTAGCTCCATTTTTCCATATTTTTATATCTGTATTTGCTATAGTAAGTCCTGTCTCTTCATCGTCGCCGGTTATGGAGTCGAGGAAATGTCCTAACGGTATTTCCTGGCCTGCTGTTGCTTCTCTTAATTCAATCATATTTCACTCCTATGCTATTTTCTGCTGTCTCAGATGATGTATTCTCGTTGGTATTGCTATTCCGCTGGGATAATCATGTAAAAAATCTATTTTCTCTTGCGTAGGCACACCTGTATATATGCGCATTTCGTCAAGACCGCCTTCGTAAGCCAGAACGCCCGTTTGATATGCTCCCCATGTCAGAACCCCTGTATTGCTACTATCTACCGGACTAGAACTAATATCTGTTTCTATAGAATCTTTTATCGTATTCATGTATAAAAGAGCTTTGTCGGTTGTTCTATTAAATACTAAAACAATATGATTCCAAATAGCATCAAAGGGGTCTGTGTCTGTACTAAATGGCGCATTATTAATGCCCACACCACCTTTAAAAAGAGAACAGGTTAAGCGATTGCTTGTGCCAGTTTGCAACCTGATATAATTACTGGCATCTTGCTGTTTTATGAATAGCATTCCATTAGCCAGCGGTACCGTATCTTTACTCTTCATCCAAAATGGAATCCAAAAAGAACCGTTGCCGATTTGATTTAATGGTGCACCGTTCCCGCAGTCTATCCGTTCATTTGCTCCGGGCAGATTAATTGCTTTACCAGACTTACCAGGAACCCAGGTAGGATTGTCGCCTTCTAGGGCTCCGTCATTTCCGTTGCCGCTGGTATCATATGCTACAAGGCCAGAGCCTTTATTGAGTCGCCAAAGTCCTATTAGGTTTTCATTTATGTCCAAAATTAATATTTGCCTTTTATTTAATCAATAATTATCCGTATCGTATAACCGGCCGCTACTCCACCCACTATAAACAATACGGTTTTCAAAATACCGCTCTTGAACTTATCCTCTGCACCTTTCTTCCATGCCCTTAAGCCAATAATTTCAATCAACAAGGGTACTGCCGCTTGAGCCGCTCCGTCAATTTTTCCCTGTTGATATGCCGCTATCGCCGCTCTGTCTACTTCTTGGAATATCTTCTCTGCGAATTCCTTTACTGCCGAGCCGGGATAGTAAAGTTTTGGATCTATCGCGGAATAGAGATCTTGCGCGGATGGTTCCGTCGGGGATTCCGTCGGTGTTGCGTATATCATTGGCATTAACAAGCTCATCAACAATATCATCATTAGACATTTCTTCATATTTTTCTTTCGCCTCCTGCTCTGCGTCTTTTTGTATTTTGTCAAGGCTTATCCTTGTCACTTTCCGTTTTGTGAATAGGAATAATACGGCTACAAATAGGGCTCCGATAATTAATTGAAGCACTGCCATTATTTTCTTAAACATCTTTATTTCCCTATCCCTATTCTACCGGCCATTATCTTAGCTACCTCACGACCGCCTATCAGCAACAGTGCACAGCCAAACCAAACCCATTCGCTAATCAAAGCATGACATAAAGCCCATGTTGCCAACACTATTAAAGCAACCTTAATTGACCATAACTTCAATAAAAATCCATACATTCTTTTTAATAACTGCATTCTACCCTCCTATGTTTTAATCCACCTGTAATATCGTAAAGATTTTAGATCGATCATTTGAGTTCCGGGCTTCCAACTATCATAATTAGGCCGCCGAAAATGACCGCCGTTAATTGTCCTGGTCTGCATTATTAATTCATCTGCATTTGAGCGGGTGCCGAAACTGACTTTACTTCGTGCTTCTTCCCAGGGCATGTATATCCTGCCGATATATTTAATTTTCAAATTTGTTATATTTAAAAATAATAGTGCTTGATGAACGACTGTCTCATGATCCCATACAAATATTCCAGGTTTTGTTATATCGTCCTCATCGGATAATACCGGCCTGTTTTTGTTGTATGAACATGGCACTTTCCAATGGAGAACATAGATCAAATCGGCAAGTTTTACCTGGGTTAATTCCTGGCCGACTTTTTCTTGTGCTATATCTACCAGGTCAAAACAGAGACAGCCGTCATCTCTGATAAAACCGGTAAAATCTGTTTGGTAGGCTGGCATAATTATCCTTTTAACCACCAACTAATCAGTACGGCGATTATACCGCCTGAGATTAAAACGTCTTTTACAAACATTATTACTGAGTTTTTGCCTCTGGAAGTGAGAAACCATTCGTATAAAACCTCGACTTTTTTAACAACTCCTTTTTGTCCGTTGGTATCATATAGGATATGTTCATGTTTTAATGTCATATCTTCATGTGCATCTTTTGTCATATTTTACTCCATCAATCGATATGATATCTGAGTCCTGCTGTGATATTCGCTCCGCCGGTTTCGCATTTGATCCGATAGTAAATAGTTTCACCCGCCGGGATAAATTTAGAGCTCATACGCATTTGCTGTATGGCATTTATTTTATTTGTTGCGGATTGCAAACGACCTGTTGCAACAATAATATTCGATGCTCCATATGATATTTCAAATATATACATTTTATCGTCTACGCTGGCCGATTCTGCCTGTATACCGGTAATATGTCCGCCGGCTGCTGCAAATTTACTGGATAAAGTTACGGCATTATTATCAACAATTTCCGCCCAGGCGCCAAAAGTGTCAGCACTGGCATGAGCCGTAAAAGTTACAGTTTCATCTGAATCTTCTGGAAAAATATTTGTTACATGGCTGTGTTCAATTTGCATTTCTCCAAGTCTGTCTGCTAATGAGTCGGCTACCCCTCCCACACCGTCGGCGGCTGCGGCGTCTATTTTATCGGTTTCAGCCTGTACTAAATCGAGTACGGTTATTTCTGCTCCTATATTTCCTGCTCTACTCATGCGTCTACCCTCACTGATCCGGCGGCGCCTTGGCAATAGATGTATATGTCAATTTCAGCACTGTGGTTATATTCGACTGACTGATCATACATTTGTATTGCATCCGTAAGATCGGTAGGAGCCGCCCCGCCGGTGAGCCGGTAGGTGTGCATGTAGCTCCCGGTTATTTTTTTGTGTATGGTTGCGGTCTTTACATTAGTTGCCACTTTGACCCATGTGTCCGCTGTGCAAACTGATATTGCTGGATTTGCCATTTTACTCATCCTCCATTAATATTTTATCAGATATTTCTTCCAATACTTCCATTATCTCATCGTTCGTTACCGTCGGGGTAACTGTCGGGGTAACCGCCTCGTTTTTATCGTCATCTTTATGCGGTTTCGGATTGCTCTCTTCTGTCGTTGCTGTGCTGCCCGCCGCCGGTGCGGATTTTTTAAAAGGGCTGGCAGGGAGCTCTTCGTATTCCCTCTTTAATTTTAGCCGATTTGCCTTACCCGATGATCCGTTCAATTCCCTCGCTACACGATCTAACGTCGTTGCTCCCATGCCGATATAAGTCTCATCCGCTTTGGCTGTTTTCATCGGATCGATATTTGGCATAGGAGCGGTTATCAGGCTGTGCATTAGCCATGCGTCCCTGTATAGTGGATCTGACCATCCGGGGGCCTGGATGTTACCGGCGGCGATTTCTTCGGCAATAAACATTTCATAAATTGGAGATATTAAATCAGCGTCCATTTCCTGTTGCCATATATTTGCTACACGCCAAAAGAGTATAAGCGCCGCACGGCTGGCAGAGTAGTTCTGGTTGAATTTCATCAGCACGACTTCAAGGGGGATGCCGAGCGAGCTTGATAGATAGGACATTACAGCATCAACAAAAGTTTCAAAAGTTTCTGAGGGAGCGGTTCCCTCAAGAAATTTTATTTTCTCGCCTTCTTTTAGATTAGCGATCATGGCCGAGCCGGGAATCCGGGTTGCGGCTTCGGGTATATCGCAAAAGTCTAATGCTTCGGATTCTTTTACTGTGTATTCTGTTTCGCCAACAACTACGGTCTGCGGGCCTGCGGGCATGTCGGCAAAAGGATTGCTGGAAGGATTATTTTCTGATGGTTCGATAAATCCTACCATGCTGGATTGATTGATTGCTTTTTTGAGTTGTGCGCTGGTAAAATCGGTTATGTTTTCAAGGTCCTGCAGAGCGTGTGCGAGTCTGGAGTAACCTCTTCCCTGGCCTGCGTATTCTGCGCTATATCCATGCAGCATGAATATTCGACCTGATTTCGAGCCACGGGCGGGAATTGTTATATCTTTGAATTTGCCTTTATTGGTTCCCTCTGCCTGGCTTTGTATCCAAACTTTATAACTTGTTTCTCTACCACGGTCGTCACGGGTAATGCCATCGCTCTGAACATAACTCATATAATTGTTTGTATAAGCAAAGCCACGTATCTGATTCGGGTCGATAAATTGAAATTGCAAGGGATTGGAAACATCACGCTCCAGGGAGTAATGCAAACGGGTGAACATATCGCTATCCCGCTGCTGCCATAGTGCGTATAATCGTTGTGCTTGGTAAAATGTCATTATTCTGGAACGATGGGATTTTTTACTCCGTGCCCACAAATCAAAACGTTTACCGCTATCCTCTCCCCATGCTTCTGCATGTTCCGGGGTGATTCCTAAAATATCAGGATCTGGGGTCGGTTCCACTTTTATACCGATGTCTACCTCGGAATCGGCAAAACGCTCTACCATTGAGCGGGCCTGTGGTACATCGTGCATTATTTCACGTGCGTTCATTCTGCTGGTAAAATGGTTGATGTGCAGAGAGTTAATATGAGAGCTCATGCCGTTCGGCCATTTTGCGCCTGAAGAACGAGATGAGCCGAACAGAGTCGATGTGCCGGTATATGCAGAGATATTATATTTTTCTTTATATGCGGCTACTGCTGCGCCGGATATTGCCGGGGTTATTTTAGCGACTGCCTGTTGGATTTTACGGTCTAATCTGCTGGTTCTTTTTTTAAATAATGCCATGCTGGTTAATATCCGCCTTTGCGCCGGAGATTAAGTGCGGAGATCCCTTTCCCGGTTAATCTGCGTTCAAGCCAGTCGATTTGCGCTTCAATATGCGTTATTGCTTTTCGTAATTTGTCTAAACCTCGATACCGAACTCTTTGAGAACCGACTCCGCTATCGAATCTATATTCTTCAATTTCGGTCAGTGCGGCGTCGTATGCTGCTTCGGCTTTTGTTAATTGTTCTTTTCGTTTTGTTATTTTTGCTTGAATCTCTGCTATCTGCGTAGACGTGAGACAACTCATAACGGATATAATAAATTAATTATTTCCAGTTGTCAAGATAGTTTATCACGATTTATTTTTTATTTGTTTTTGCCGTGATGTTCTTCCGGTGGCTATTAAGCCGACTCCTTCCTTGCTGTCTGCCTCTCCAGCACATGCAAAACGTATTTATGGTTAATTTTTAAAATATCCGCCTGGTTCATCTTATTAGATTTAGCCCACCCTTTAGTGAGATCTACTTTATTATTCAACCATATATCCGCAGCACAGAGAGCATATACTCTACAATCGAGCGCTTCGTTGCGTCTGCCTCCATCATGAAAGCTGCCGTCTGTTCGCTTCTCTTCGGCATTTAGCATTTTAAAATATTTCTCTCCATAGTCACGGGGGAAATTGCAAAACCCTGGCGGCTGTGGTTCGGTATCGCTGCGGAGGATTTTTAGATTATTATAAACTTGTGTTTTATAATAATTGGTTGAGATTTCATAAAGCGTTGTATCCTCATCAACTTTTATCGGTCTGAAGCGTTTAAAATTAAATGGAGCTACTTCATCGCCTTTTTCCAGTTTTCTTTTTGTAAGTACGGAAAAACCCTTAATCGGATAGGTATTATTCCAGCGCCCGGTAAAACGGTAAACAGTATCGTTGTTGGTTCCATCGCCTGAGTCGATAAAAATTAATTTTACCGTAAATTGCACGCCATCGGCACGGGTATAATTCAATCCGCCATCAATTGCCCATTGGTGTAATTTCTCCCATGCACCGGAGAACGGATCATCGATAGGTCCTTCAAATCTTAAATATTCTATTGACCAGGTGCGGTAAGCTGAGCCGATACCTAGTATTTCCAACTCTACACGGGGCGGATTATTTTTGTCTCTAATCGATCCCTGTTGTACGTCGACACCGGCTACAAGATAAAGCACATCATCAGGTATATCGCCAGTTTTGTAACCACCTCTCAATTCGATTATGTTTTCTAGCTTTGGTCTCGATCCGGTTTCCCGGTATGGATTGCCCATTATAAGGTTTTGAAATGTTTGCATTTTAGCGGGATTGCCGATTGTTTTTTCATGCTCCTGTGCGATTTCATACCAGGACATGAAAGGAGAGTAGATTGCGTTTATGTGCAGACTGGCAATATATTTATTTATCGGGATTGCCTGCGCTATCCATACACCTCCATTTAAAACATAATGTTTTTTTGATTCAAACCAAACATCCCCACAAAACTCACAAATATAATAAATTAATGTTTCGACAATTTTTCCTTCTTTCGTTTCCCATTTAAGACCTGATGCTCCGCCGTCCGATAATTTTAATATTTGTTTTTTGCCGCAGATAGGACAGGGTACAAAAAATTCTTCCTGCGTTCCCTCTTCAAAAAGAGGGTAAATCATCGATGCTTCTATTGTAGTCGGTGTGCTGATTGCTAATATTATTTTTTGATCTCCCCATGCCTGTGTACGGGCGTGCATTACGTCCCAGGTCAAACCTTCAGCGCCGAGCTCTAATTTCCAACGGTCGGTTTCATCAGCGATTACCACACGCTTTGTTTCGGATGCGAGGGAGGCGGCAGAGAGGGCGGAAGCAAGATCAAGATTACCACCGTCAAACTCTTTTGAATAAATTGTATCGCCTGACCGACGGCTTGCTTTATTTTCTGTCTGCGCTCTAAACTCTATACCCGCTCTGATTGCCCTGGGGGTAATTCTTTTCTCTGCCCATTTACGGGCAGCACTTGCATTGCTGCCGACGTATAATATTTCTGATGGTATTACCTCGACATAGTATAAAGCCATCATTTCACCGACTGTTGTTTTACCGGACTGTGCGGGCCACATTAACCGGACTTCTTGAATATTTGATTGAGGAGATAATAATTGCATCGGGCGGATCATATAGGGTGCTCTATCATTTCTGAATTTAACTCCCCGATATTTACCGGTGGGAATTATTGTTGTCTCTGCATATTCTGAGATTGTTAAATTACGGCGTTTTGTAGGTCGGCGACTAAAAGAATCTGCAAGCCATGCAATATCGTTTTCAAGGGGAGTTATGACTTCGATCACTTCTGCTCCTTCTCAATCTTCTTAAGCATTTTTACAATACTCTTTTTACTCTCATCTATCTGGCTTAATACCTCATCTTTCCACTGCTCCCGATGTTCAGGGATTAATTTCCCTGCATCAATAATTAAAGGGCCAACGTCCGAGAGGAAGGAATCAGCCAGGCGTTCTAAATTGGAATGGAGTTTATCGAGATATGTAAATAAATGATTATAAACTTTTTCCCGATCGACAAGCTCTCCCCTGGTGCGGGCATTTTTTAATTTTAAATCGAGTTCCTGTTGTTCTATTTTTCCGGTACGTGCTTTTTCATATCGTGCACCGAGATTTAAAAGTTCTTCTAATTCTTTTTTCGGAATATCTGAAACTGCTATTTCTTTTGTTTTCTCCGGAGCGATTTTATTTTTCTTTTTTCCTTTCGCTTTTCCCTTCGCTGGCTTATCAGGGGGAAGATGTATTTTAATCTTTTTACCCGGCTTCTTGCCCGCCGGCGATTTAACTTTCTTTTTGGATTTAATTGTCTGCCCGGTCTTAACCCGTTTTTGTTTTATCAGTTTTTTTATTACTGTTGCGCCGGCGGGGGTATCCCGTGTATCCCGTGTATCCCGTTGAATATTGCCGATTTTAATATACTGAATTGATTTATAACATCCTGCGTTTATTTTCGCTGTCCGGCCTTCACCGATTACATCAAGTCGTTTTTCTTTTATAGCGTTTCCGATTGCCTGCCTGGTTACTCCGGCAAGACGGGCGAATTCCGATTTTGTTATTAATCGCATTTTGTAAACTTAATGTATTAATTGACAATCTGTCAAGCTGCCGCCATGAAAGTAGCGTGTCAACCGGTTGACAAAGTTGCGATATGCCCACTTTCGAGCGACACAGCCTGACCCGCCTAAGATTGCTATATAGGGGTACAGTACCTTAATAACATATAGATATATAACTGATAGGCTGCATTGGTGTGGATTAAATCAATTGTAAATACATCACTTCGTTTTTTTAGTGAAGCGGCGGACGTTACGCAACCAAAAGCGGCTGATAACTTTTTGAGTCAGAGCTTTTTTGTTTGAAGTCTTAAGCCAAGGCTTGGCGGGTATTCGTATAGTATCCTTTGATAAATCTTTGATCATCCGTATCGGTTTAATTACTCCGCCCTGCCTTGCCTTTCTGCCACGGCCTTTGAATTTATAAATGCCTGTTTTAAATCGTCTACTCTTGCGTATAAACATGCCACCTTTAAAGTTCTGGCCTGCAAGATCACGTAACATAACTATTATCCTGTGCTCTGGGCTACTCCCCGGATAATCACTAGCTCTCTCTATACTGCCGAGTCTATTATACCGTGCCGATGGGCGCACACGTTTTTTAATCGATCCTCCCCGTGCTTCGAGTGTAGATATATCGGGGCTACTTTTTGTTGCTCCAAACTCTTGATCCCTCAAGCCCTTAAATGGTTTACCCCTATTCCTGCCCCATCTTTTCTTAGCCCCTGTAATAGCCTGCATAGCCCGAACATTACGGCCTACTGCTTTTGTTACAAGAATACTAGATGCTACCCAGGCGTTACGAATATGAAATATTCTTGGAAGTACTTCTTTTCGGGCTCTGTTCATTACCGCAAAAGCTTCATCATTGAGAGTTGTACGGACCGCCGCTATAACCTGGGATGGGCGTTTGAATTTAAAGTCTTTTTTTAGGACTTGCAGTTCTTTGAAATCTACTTTTAATTTCAGCATTTCAGCCATGGTCCATATCATAGCATATCCTGTAGGGGATTGCAAATCATAATTATTGCTAAAAAAAGGTAATATTTATTTATTTTTGTAATAAAGGTAATCATGTTATTAAAGCATAAGAGAATTAAGATAAGAGTATAGAGTATATATATTTATATCTCATCTCTCTCTCTCTCTTATTACATTAATTACCTTTATTACCTTGTTTGGGCATTTTCTACTTTTTAGGCTAACTAACTAATTAATAACATATTTAAGTATATAAGTAGGTAGTTAGTGTAAAAGTTCTTTTGTGTTAAAAACAGGTAATTATAGTAATTATTGTAATTAAATCAAATAAGTCTTTACTATATAGAGAATTAAAAATATTACCTTTTCCATAAAATCCATTACATTAGTAATAAAAAGGTAATAATTCCATTAAATCGTTATATGATATAGAATTAAAAAGATATGCTAATTTAATAAAAAAGTGCTTGACAAAGTATTATTATTATATTAATATCCCTAATTAGTAGATATATATTGATAATCGAAAGCGGCCACACTACAAAGCCGTGAGTAGGGTAGCAAGGTGGTGGAATGGTAGACACACGGCGGTACATAGGAGTAATTGCCTAATCGCTGTCCGGGACGCCGATTGCAGGTTCAAATCCTGCCCTTGTTATAATTTAAACTATGGAGGCAATAGTAAAATGGATATGATGATTACGTCAATTAAAATCAGCAGGAAAGTCCGAGAAGCTGCCCGGAGAAGGGCAAACAATCTTAATCTATCTTTTCAATCGTATTTAGAAGATTTGATTTTACAAGATATTAAAAGTAATGAGCCGGATTTATTTAAAGAGCTTTGTGAAAACAGAGAATTAAATAAAAACAGGAAACCGAAAAAAACAGCTCTTCAGATGGAAATTGAAGCAGTTGATAAAAAGCAAGGGGCTTTTTAAATGATTAAAACAGAAGATTTTATCAGGCCATGCGGCTGTCGTTCGGTTGATGAATGTTTGCATAATGTAACATGCGAAATTCAGGCATTAAACATTTTAATAGATGACGCAAAGAAAGCGATGTTGATAAAACTAAGCAAGAAATATGTGCAAGGTTGGGGTGGATGGGATGATCCGGAAAATCTTCCTATTTTAAAAAACAAATTAGTTGAACATATTATGAAAGACTTCTCCCCGGATAACATGGTAGACATAATGAACCTTGCTGCCATGATTAGGAATCAACTGATATGACTGAATTAAAAACCTGTCCGTTTTGCGGGGAAAAAGCTGTTGCGCAAAATCTGTCATTCAGAAATAGTTGGCAAGTAGTCTGTATAAAGGGTTGTATCTTAATGCCTGCCATAATGAATGAATATTTTACATCTAGAGAGCAGGCCATAAAAGCCTGGAATAAGAGAGTGCCCCTTATCCAAATAACGGGAGTTAAAGAACTGATAAAAAAGGCTTATACAGATGGTTTTACGATAGGTTTCAACAGATGGCGAGTTAATGATATTAAGGTATATAAAGCCACGGCCACACAAAATTACATGGAAGCACTGGAGGATAAGGATGAGCAATCAAGTAGTCGAAATTAAAGGAGGATAAAATGTCACGTCATAGCAAACCAGGTTGTAGTAGTAATTGGTCAGGTTCAGGAGAAAGCAGATATCATCGGGGAAGTTCAGGTGACTCGTATAAGAAAGGGCCGAGTGATAATGATAATGATGACATAAAAGGATCGCCTGGAATGATTTGTCACTGGTGTAGGAAGTTTATAAAGGCACACGGACCTTATTGGTGGAATGATTGGACAGATCATTGGGAAGTAAATCTAAAAAAAATGTCAGGGAAAATGGATTATCCTTTTTATCAGCAAGTAATCTGTCCGGATTGTGCCAAGGCAATTCTGGAATTGAAAAAGAAAAGAGGCAAGATGGTTAAAAAGGCTTTGGAGGATAAGGGATGAACTACGCTGAAAAAATGACAATGAAACTCATGGGGGAAATGTATTATAACTACGGTAATCAGCCAGCAACACTTAAAATAGTCAATTAAATCATAGCAGATACCCTTCTCAACCCCATCCCCCTTATCAACGTATCAGGAGTGAAGGAGCTGGTGGAGGTGGCTTATAGAACTGGCTACAAAGAGGGGACAGACTGTATGATATGGCATAAATGGGACGAGAATAATTTCACAGATGTATACATGGAAGCACTGGAGGCAAAGAAATGTGTCGATCCGGTAGAACAATAAACTGCCCTACGTGCAAGGATTATTTTGCTTGCATGGCGGAGCAAAGGAGAAAACTAAATGACCGCTAATATAATGACGGGTGAAGGAACTGCTTCCCGGAAAGTAGAGGGCAAGCCATTTGAATATCGGGGGATATGGTTTTTTGTGCATAAGAGTTCTCTTGATGGTTTTTTAATTACAGAATGGTTAAGCGGTGGCGGTTTCAAACATACAGAATACCAATGTGATATTAAAACCGCCATAGATTCTGTCTTTGATAAATTAGGCGCTGATTGTATCCACAAACAAATCAAAAAACATATAGAAAAACACGGCATCGCTAATGAGGCGATATCATGATAGGGGGTAAATTAAGAATACCATGATCTTAATTTCTGTTCATAATTCTGATGGATGCGTCGGGCGATGTGATGCTCGATGCCATAATGCTAAGCATCCGCATTGTAATTGTATTTGTGGCGGTAAAAACCATGGCGTAGGCCCACGGCAAGCAGAACAAAACACGCGGGAAATGACTGAAGAGATTACAAAGGAAATACATGAAAAAAATCCAAATTTCCGCTTAGAGTTCTGTCCAACGCAAGGAGATCTGTTCGTATAACTGGCAATGTATGGCGACTAAAAGCAAGGATATAAAATCATGACCTGTGAACTATGCAATAAAAAAGAAGCAGTTATAACAATTGAAACTGATCGGCCATTAAGACAAAGTAAAAAAGTGAAATATGTTAAATTAAATGTTTGCAATAAATGCAAATGCCAGACTATAGGTTAAGTAATGCAACAGCTCGGCGAGGTTCCTCCTTGTCCCAGCCGAGCGATTTAATATGCCGATATAGCTCAATTGGTAGAGCAGTAGTTCGGGTTCAATTCCTGATATCGGCTAAACCCTTCGGGGATAAATTGTGTTGGCTTTTATGGTGCAAACGAAAGCCAACAAGTTGCGGACACGCACAATTTCTGCAACCGAGCCAGTGGAAGGCTGGCACTTTACAGAGTATTCCATTTTTGAAGCCCGTGCCGAGGACAGCGATGGGGTAAGGGTGGGTGATCATAAATTATAGGCCCACAGAGCACGGGCAATTTAAAGGTAAAATCCCGGTTATGATCTTTGATCCTCTGTCCGGGTAAGATAATAAAGGGGCGGGCGTTACAACTCTCCCAGGTTTTGCGCCTGCTCCGATTTAAAACAAGGAATGGAGGAGAAATTATGATCCGATATATGAGTATAATTGGCAGCAGTGGCAAAGACGTTGATAAACAAATAGCGCATCTAATAGAAGAACCAATATGGTTTTTAGACAAAAAACCGCTTAATGTACCATACATTAAACTCGACATTAAAATCGTCGGCAAAGAAGAACGGTTTAAAGAGCAGAGGATAAAACGCCCGCAGCCGCGGACGATTAGCAGTGTGATCAAAAAAATATTATTAGGAGGATGGAAGTAATGGAAATTGACGTAAAGGGCATTTTAGAAAGAAATAAAGAAACGTTAGCTAATCAGATTGAAGCAATTACAAAAGAACAGTTAAAAGAGGCTTTAGAATATCAGGCTAATGATATTGTAGCAGAGGCGGTTAATGAATTTTTAGAAAAGGAAATCGCACCTACACTATTAAAGCAATTAAAAGAACAAAAAGCCGTTATTTTAGCCGGGCTTGCTGAAGGTCTGGAAAAGGTAGTTGCTGAATTCGGAAAGGTAATGTTTCAAAAAGCAAAAAAGAACTTGGCCAATTCTTATGATTTTAAAAAAATAATTCAAACATTATTCGACTGATTTAAAATAAATACTGGAGGACAGGATGGGAATTAAAACAATCTTAACATGCGAAGGCTGCGGGGATACGTTGGAATTAATCGGGCCATACCATGTAGCCAAAGCTGAAATGAAAAAGGCAGGTTGGAAAAATGTCAAAGAAGGCGATAACTGGATTATTAAATGTCCGAGGTGTCTTAACAGCGGGGGGAAATGACCCCACATCTCCAACAACTAATCGCTAAAGTTTTTACTTGGGAAAAAATCGCAACAGAACGGGGGGATATTACACTCCGGCGTGATCTTTGGCATTTGATCGACACGTTATATGCAGACCTGGCTATTTTCCGTACTCCCGGAGCGATGCAGCGGGCAGAGAAGCTGTTGGACAAAATGAAGCAAACAGCGGATGTATTGTCAATTAAGAAAGAATTAGGTATAATATAGTGTTATGCGAATACTAATAGCGTGCGAATTTTCGGGAATCGTAAGAGACGCTTTTATAAAAAAAGGACACGATGCAATAAGCTGCGATTTATTACCGACCGAAAAACCAGGCCCGCATTATCAGGGCGATGTGTTTGATATAATTAATGATGGTTGGGATGTGATGATAGCTTTTCCGCCATGTACGTATTTGAGTTGTGCAGCTAATAGAGTCTGGCATAAACCAGGGCGTGCTGAAAAAAGAGAAAAAGCATTACAATTTTTCTTATCGCTTTATAATGCTGATATAGAAAAAATCTGTATCGAAAATCCTATGGGTTATGTTAATACAGCCTTTCGGAAACCTGATCAAATTATCCATCCATATTATTTTGGTGATAAACATTTAAAAAGAACATGTCTATGGTTAAAAAATCTTTCTCCACTATTACATTATAGCGAAAATGAATTATTTAATGATAAAACGCATACTGAAAAACCAGCACCTATTTATATTTCCCCACAAGGCAAAAAAGAATATTATACTACTATGGGAAATTTTAAAGGTAATAATCGACAAAAGCAAAGATCAAAAACCTTTCCGGGCATAGCCGCTGCCATGGCAGATCAATGGGGGTAAATCATGAAAACCGAATATATTATAATCTTATTTTCTATCCTAATCTTAACCGGTCTCGGGATCCGGGCCGACAGCGAAGCAGATATTAGAGCAACCGCCCGCAGGATAGCTGAACTTGAAGAGCAAGTAATAACAAAAGAACAGCAAATCAGGACCTTGAATGATCAATTAAAACCGCCGCCCTATTCACAGCCGATAGAGAAAATTGTCATATCAAGCGGCACTGGGATACGGGTCAATCCGTTAGGCGGGGGAACTGAGGCATTACATAAAGGCGCTGATATAGCGGGCGAATTAGGCGATCCGGTTAATGCAGTATTAGCGGGCCGAGTAGTAGAACATTGGCTTCCCCCTGGCTGGCATTATGGAATATTATATCACGGTCACTATGCTATGGGCGGATATATCGTAATCAATCACGGGGATGATCTGTTCAGCCTGTACGGCCATTTGAGCAAAACATCAGTACATGAAGGCGATTGGATAGAAGCAGGTCAACAGATCGGAGAGATGGGATCTACCGGTATGAGCACCGGAGTCCATTTGCATTTTGAAGTGGTTGTCAATCCATTTAAATATTTACAGGAGAGGAGGCGATGATATGAGATGGCCTGATATAAATGAAATCGATGGAGAAACCGAATGTCTTTATGATCTTGTAAATGATGGATGGTCATGGAGTTGGCCCGGCTGGAAATGGATTACGGAAAAAGTAAATCAATGGTATGGAAATAATCGCTCTATATCAGCAATTACGCAAAAATATTATAAAATATATGAGAAAAAAAGCGCCGACTCATGTCAGCGCTAATAATCAGCCCGTCTTCCTCGGCCTGCCCGGCGGATTTAATAATTTATATTGCCATATCTGTTCTAATTGCTCGACACTCAACAGATATATCCCCCCGATTTTCTCAAATCCTAATATCTGACAATAATTCTCTACCCGCCGTTGCTTTACTCCCAGGATGATGGTTGCTGTCCGGGTGTCTATGTAGTCGGGGAAATGTGCGGCTGCGAATGCTCCGAAAAAATCATTCTCAGTAATCTTATCCGCATCAAATAATATTCCCACCCATCCGGCCTGTAGTTCGGTTTCTGCCTCTACCAGGATCGAATCGCAACCATTGACTATAGTATTAGGCCCTGCCTCTGTTATCTCTCCCTGGTCGATTTTATATAGGGTCATTCTGCTGCCTCCTTTAATTGCCGTCGATAATCTCTACCTGCCCGCCAAGCTGCTGCGGAAAACGTACCCCTTACTATATAGCAGGGTTTAATACCGTCGAAACCCTTCCAGAAATTACTGTATAATGTTGCTCCTATCCTGCGTGTACCATCTGGCATTTTAGGCGGATGTGCGAGCAAATGGTCATACATCTTTTTTAGTCTATTCATTTTGTCCCCCTGACAATTACAGTCCTCAAGCAATTTATACAAATGCCGTTTTTAACATTCTCATGCCTGCATTCACTGCCGAATCTCTTATTACCTTCTTTCAAGGCTAATTCATATTCTTGATTAAATGTAATTTTAAAAGGATCGTTCATTCTGTCCCTCACTTAATATTTCCTGGAGTTTTGATTGTTGCTCTATCATTATTTCTGTAGCTTCTTTAACCAATTCCCGCAGTTCCTTATTTTCTTTTTGTAATTCTATTTCTGCCGTTGTCCTCGGCACCATTATCCCATTATTCAACCGGACAGTTATCTCACCAGCCCATCGGATAGTGTCGTTAAAATAAATCGCTTGTTCCCTTTCCGTTCCCATTTTTGCCATAAGAGCAGCGCTTTTTATCCCACCGAGTTTATCCATAATTTCCCTGTAGTCAATTTCCTCTATTTCAATTTTCATGTATTCCCCCTAATATTTTTTCAACTAATTCCTTGCTTTCCTTTAAACCGCATTCCCCAGTTGTTTCTAGTGCATATTCCCTGTGCCATTTTATTGCTGCAATTTTAGCCGGAACCCGTGAAGCAAATTGCAAGTGATCAGTATATATCTGCCTAATCATTTTCTTGGCATATCCCTTTCTATAACCAAGCCATCTAATCTCGATTTTACCTATTTTCATTTCCCCTTCACCTCCTCTTTTTTTTCACATTCTTTACACATCCCGTGAGTTAATCCCTCACCCTTTTTATGCCCTATCGTTTTACCGCACCAAGCGCAGATTATGAACATTTTACCTCCCTGATTTTAAATACTGTTTTTTTCCCGCCGATTTTACACCGATAAATACCAAACGCTTTCAAATTTGCCAAAGCCATAATAGTCAACAAATTTGAAGTATATTGGCAAACATCTTCTGGTTTGTTTAATATAATTTGTTTCATCTTCTTGTCCCCCTCAAAAATATATTCCCCTTACAGGGTATAATCTGCCGGGGGATTTGCACCCCCGGTAAATACTATTCAGATTTAATTTTTTCTGCGATTCTTGAACACATGCTATCAAATTCATCAATAGTCATAGTGGAATTCATTTCAATTAGAGCGTTGAATCTGTGCCAATCGTCCGCATCGCCCTGACAATGCATACTCACAATATCATTGAGAATTCCTTCATCCGCATCCTGAGCCAACATTTTTTCAGTAGCCTCATCAATCTCATATTCCCCGGTAATCGCTTTAATTAACATAATATCCCCCTAAACCAATTTTCAACCAGGCTAACAGCCCGCCAAACGGCTCTGGTTAGAGAGCCGTCCAGTAGGATGTTAGCTTCCTAATTTAGATTAAAAACCGATTCATCACCTTGATCAATTCTATCTCTAATTTCTCTTACTTTATCCATAACATTTTGTGCAGTATCAGATTTAAGATAGCCCTCATAGATTCTGAAATTCCTCCATCCACGGATGGTTGCTGTAAAGCGGCGATAGGCTTTGTCAATATTACTCTTTGTTATATTCCGGCTTTCTGTAATAGTCGCATCCGCTATCCATTTGTGACGAGCTAAGATTTGCCATGTTTTCATTCCATCCCCCTTGTTTAATTTAATCATACTATTGATTTTTATAGACAAAATAGCCATAATGACAAAATTTTATTAAAGACATTTTCTCAAAACTTTCAGCATTTTTAATCTTTCCTTCTTTTTTAAGATTATCAACTAAAAATACTTTTCTTTTTTCTACAATTTTTCTGTTAACTCTTTTACCATCTCTTGTATAGAACTTAATCATACTTATATAATACGGTATAACGCATAGTATGTCAAACAAAATAAAACGGAAAAACGCATTTTTTTTACGAATTCGGCTTAAATCGGCTAAAAGCACTATACGGATATATAGTAAAACAGCTTAAATCAACTTAGCTGAATCTATGCCTATCAATCCTATTATAAACCAATTCAAGGCTAAATTCCGTCAAATACGCTCCCACAGGAGCCATGAGGATTGGCTGTATTGAGTCCGTTTTATCAGTTGATACAAGTATATCACCCCTATTCTGGCTGATTTTAACCCTACATTATTATTATAGATAGGCTATGGAGTTAAACAGCACTTATAATATCAGTCATATTTTAACCCTAAAAATGACCCTGTATCATAACTCATAACACCATATATAATTAAAAACCATACGTTTTAACGTTATGTTTGTCAATACCGATTTTAAGCGGTAAAGAGCCCGTATATCGGCGTTATTTACCCCGTACAGGCGGGATAGTAAAAATAAATAAAAAAAGTATTGACATAGCCTACCGAGTATGATAATACTATATCCATTATGGCAATAATAGATTATTTTGAGATTATCATTAATGATGACAAGCAAAAGCAATATAGATGCAGTGAACCACCGATTTTTAAGGATATGGGATTTATCATATTAAAATTAATCGACGGTTCCACACTATATATAAAAACTACAACAGTGGTGTCTATAGAAGAAAAAGCGGTATTAAGGGAAAAAGAATGAAAACAAAATTTAGTATTTCTATGGACAGTGAACTATTGAAAGAAATAGACAATCTGGCTAAAACGGAAAACCGTACCCGGTCGAATATGATTGAACAGCTAATATGGCAGGTGTTAAATCAGCCGATACCGAGCCAGAGCGCAACAGGTGCAAATCTGTAATGGGATCATTACCTATCGGTCTGAGTGCATCACGGGGAGCGGCTATATTAGGTATGTCAAAATGGTCTACTCCATTCGAGACATGGCAAAAAATCAAAGAGGAACAACAGCCCGGATTCAACAAAGCGCACGGCTATGTTTTACCCGAATTCAAAGATACTCCTTTTTTACACTGGGGCCATGCTTTTGAGGATGCAGTTATAAAATTGGCGGAGAAAACACAGCACAGCAAAATTATCGACCGGGAAAAAGCATACGTCTTCAAGGATTTTATTACCTGCCATATAGATGGTAAATATAAAACAGGCGCTTATCTACATGAAGGGAAAACCACGAATGCTTTCATATTCAACAATTCCTGGGGAGATCCCGGATCAAATCGGATCCCGAGAGAATATAATATCCAGACACAGCACCAGATGCTATGCACCGGAGCGTATGAGGTAATTGTCAGCGTATTGGTATTTCCTCGCATGGTTACAGACTGGGAGGCGGCGGGCTGGTATCCCGGACATGCCGGATCAAAATGGTATTTGCAGAACGATAAATTGAAAAGCGGAATCAAACCGTATCGATGGGCTGAGATATTATCCGAGATGGGGTATTTCCACCAATACCACATAAAAAGAAACCAAGAATTAATCGATCTGATGATCAAAAAATATGCCGACTTCTGGGCAGATCATATCATAACAGATATACCACCCGAACCCAAAAACTACGATGATATTAAAAGGCTCTGCCCTGAACCAAAGGGGACGATAGTAGCGAGCGACCAAGTGGAACGATGGTGTTATGAATATAAAGAGATCGGCGAGGAGTTAGGCACTAAAGGCACGCTAAAAAAACGGCGTGAACAGCTCAAAGTCATGATCTTAGATTGGATGCGTAAACAGGATTCCTGCATCGACGATGATAGCCGGGAGCGTACGATCCTACGCAACAGCCGGGGCAATAAACTTATCGGTTTTAACGGGAAGATGTTAAGATGACTGATGATACAAGACCATTTCCAATTCAAGCGGAAGGCTTAAATCAAAAGCGGTGCACTGTTCCCTGGTGCTTGCTGAGATTGCATATGAATATTACTCAAGTCGATACGGGAAGGAACAATCATTAGAGCGATTGGCAGAGCGGGGCGGGTTTGGGCGTTTTGAGCTTGTTGAGTTTATAAGAAGAGATATAAAAGGAATTAAGGAGCACTCATGAAACAATACAAAAAAGACAGCGTATTGAATCGGATAATCGAGAATACCAGGAAAAAGCAGGCCAAGAAAGACGACGTTAAATATATGCCGCTTACCGGTAGACCTAGCTCAAAGATGGTCAAACAATTATTACGGAATCAATTACGGATATCTATCCGTAAAAATATAAATAAAAGGAGAGCAGCATGATTAAAAACGGACTATCACCCAGACTCGCAGAAATCGGAAAAATTAAGATCGGGGGCCACGGGGAAAAGCGGCAATCAAAGGCCGGCAAAGACTACCGGCTACCAGTGCGCTATGATCATTTTGTAGTTACTACCACCGAAAAAGGGCCGGATGATAACTATATCATTGACGGCGAGATAATGCGGCAGTTAGGGAAGGAACCGAAGGAAATTCCGATCCGGCTTATTTTCGATGATATTGATATGAATTTTTACACATCTTTTCAGCTTTACGAAGGCCATAAATTACGCTGCAAGGGCGACGGCGAACGGGCTATATGGTATGGCGAGAATAAAGAGGAAAAATCAATCAAGTGTGATCCGGCAATATGCAAATTTGCCCAACCAGACGCTAAGGGCGCTACGAAGTGCAAAATATCAGGTATCCTGTCCTGTATGCTCACCTCTTCGATGGATATAGGAGGAGTATATCGGTTTAGAACTCACGGCTGGAATTCCGTATCGAATATTTTAGCCTCCTTGCAGTTCATCAGCGAGAATACAAATGGCGTTTTGATGGGATTACCGCTAAAATTAAAAATGCTGAAAAAATCCACCCAGGAACACGGGAACGTTAACACCGTTACAATCGTACTCGACGGCATAGAAATGATCAAAATGCGGGAATTGGCGTTGGGAGAATACCGCAACCGGGCCGAGTTGGGAATTAATATGCGACAAATTGAACAGCGTGCCGTATCTGCCGGATTTATGGAGGATAAGGACGATCCGGTTGATATATCTGAAGAGTTTTACCCGCCTGTAGAGGCTGACAGTGGCGCACCCTCCCCAGATGATAAACCCGAACCTGAACCCGAGCCCGGCACATCGGCCTCAGAAATAAAAATCGAACTGGAGAAAGAACCGGAAAAAGAGGATAAAACCGAGGGAGAATTAGGATTGTTTTAAAATATTATGCCCCTGCCATGAGGTGGGGGCCGTTAAGCGGGGGAGCTTTGACAGATACAAAAAAATATAAACCGTACTTAAAAAAATATCTGTCCTTAAAAGGGATTGAAATAAAAAATATCGACGGCGCACAGCGGATGCGATGTTTAAATCATAATGATGAACACCCATCGGCTATCGTTTACGCTGAAACTGTACATTGCCCGGTATGTTCGCTCACCTGGGATATATTTGAGATTGCCGGGTTATTATGCGGGCATACTAAATTCCCCGATAAATTAAAAGAGGTGCAAAAGACGCTAAATATCTCCCCGGATGAAATACCACCCGTCGTAAAAAAAACGCAAAAGGTAGAAAGATTAGGGAAGAAGAAAACCTTTGCCGTCCCCGTCCCGGTATCTATCGGGAAAGCTAACGATATTTTTAATCGCAAAATGCTTACTGAGAGAGCGATAAAATATAAATGGGGAACTGAAATAACCGATGCCTGGCCATATAAAAATAGCAAGGGCGATGTAATCCTTGTCGACATCCGCTTCCAGGGCGGAGAACGTGAAAAAAACATCATATCCTTCTATTACGATGGTAAAAATGTAATTTCAAAAAACTATCCGATTATACTTTTTAATCTGGACCTTATAGCTACCGACAAAACAAAACCAATATTGATCCATGAAGGCGCTAAATGTGCGGATGCTGCAAGTGTGCTCCCCGGATTTATCTCTACTGCCTGGAATGGTGGCGCTAAAAAATGTCAATATGCAAACTGGAGCGCCCTGCAGGACAGGGATATATTTATCTGGCCGGATGATGACGAACCGGGCATAGCCGCTGCTTTTATGATCAAAAGCAAATTACCGCACGCTAAAATTATCCCTCCATCCATAAGGGCAAGGGAAATAAAACCAACCGGAGCGGATATAGTCGAGGTGCTGCAAATAGCAACACCTGAAGAAATCGAGAAATATATCTTAGAGTCAAAAGGTATGGAGCCTGTAAGTAAGATCCCTCCTACTGCTCCCCCGGTAGGCAATCAGAAAACCGGCTCCATTCCTGATGATTCTATCCCTCCCTCAAATAATGACGGCACTACAGATAGGAGAGAATTACCATTCCGTATCCTGGGAACCGCCGACGATGGAAAAGCTTACTTCCTTGACCGCCATGAGCGACTTTACAATACCAAACTAGATACATTGTGCAAACAAAAACTGCTCTGCTTAGCTCCCCGGATCTGGTGGAAAAACCAATACTCATACGACGGGAAATTATCCTGGGATCAGGCATGCGATGAAATGATCGAGCTTGCCGGTAAGGTTGATTTTAACGCTGAGAGTGTCAGGGGCCGGGGAGCATGGAAAGAGGCAGGCGATAAATATTGTTATAATGACGGGCATATTATCATAGGTGACCATGATCCGAAAAAGCTATATCTGAAAAAAACACAAAAAGATATTGGATTATCGACAGAACCAATAACAGAAAACAATCTAAAATTAATGGCGGCAGCTATACAAAACCTGTCTTTTCAGACGTCCGCAGATGCCATCCGTTGCATGGCCTGGGCTACAATCGCACCATTCGGCGGAGCATTACCCTGGAGACCGGCTTTCCTTCTTACCGGTGACTCCGGAAGCGGTAAAACTACAGTTGCAAATCATATCATCCGTCCGTTGGCCTCCCCGGAATGGCTGGAGGGTGGAGAAACTACAGTTGCCGGAGTTAGAGGATCGACAAAAAACGATACTGAACCGGTAATATTTGAAGAAGCGGAAGCCGGGATTGATAAAAAGGGCAGAAACAGGGAAGATTTATTCTCTCTTATGGTATCATCGACTTCAGACGATGCACCGGATGCCAGGAAAGGCACGAAAGATCAGGGATATACGAATTATGGCATGTGTAAAATGTTTGGTTTTATATCCATATCAACAGAGGTCGAATCGGCTGCGGCGCTGAATCGTCTTATATGGATTAATATGAAACGTGCCTATGATTCCGCGGAAGCATGGTTACAAAAAGAAAAAGATTTAATCAATATAATGACGCCCGAAAATTGTAATGGCCTGCGCTCCAAAACCTGGCGGGAATTACCTGTTGTTTTAAGCATGATGAAACCGATTGCTACTATTATACAGGCTCATACGAAAAAGGATTATCGTTTTGCCTATGCTGAGGCAATTCTACTCTCTACATATTTTGTAGTATGGGAGAATATAACAGATCCGGCAGACAAGGAAATGATTAAATTCATTAAAGAATTTTATTCCTGGCAGCCGCCCGAAGATAAACGGGATGAAACCGAGGAATTGATTGACCGGCTATTAGATGAATCTGTCCAATTGCATAATTCCAGGGGCGTTTATTTACCATTAAGAGAGATTTTAAAAGCTCTCTTTACTGGACAACTCGAAACCGGCGGGGATCTCGACTATGAAGATATGAAGGAATTATCTAAAAAAGAATTGATCGACTTCAAGCGCACAGCTCACAGATATGGACTCGGCCTGGTATCCGGCACATCCGATATTGCAGTAGCAACCAATCATCATGAAATAATGCGGATATTAAATCGAGGGCCTGGGTATCAAAGGCAATTATGGAGGCATAAAAGTATAGTCGATAAAAACCGACGTGTAACAATCGCCGGTAAAACCAGGACTTGCGTAGTCCTGAAGGATATTATTGCAGCGGAGGTCCCGATATGATAAGCGATACAACACGGCATAAATGGAGAATACGAACTGATTATTTAATTGATCGAGATGATAAATTAAATGACTGGGAATTAGGATTTATTGAGAATATGGATAGAATATTAGATCGGGGCGGAGATTTATCTATTGCTCAATCTTTTAAACTAGGCGAGATATTTAAACGAATAGATAAGGAGGACACGGTATAATGAAAAAGAAAAAACGAATCAAAATAATAGCCACATCACCTGCTAAAAAATTATCGAGAAAACAGAAAAAACTATTTAAAAAAATAGTAATGGAAGAAAATGAATGGCAAGGGAAGATAGTTGAATGATCTGTCCGATATGCGGAAAGGAAAACACTGATAACCGGCCGTTAAATATTGATGGTGAAGTGAAATTCGGCGGTTGTCAAGAGTGTTGGGAAAAACAGGTAGATGAGGATTGGCATGGTCAGGTAATGGCCATCAGTCAAATTATGTTACAGGAGGATACGGTATGACCGGCAAAGAGTATAAAGACAAAGCGATTGAGTTGTTTAAAAGTGGGAAAGCGACCGAGGAACAATGGCAAGAATTAGGGGAGGCGCTATTGTATGTAAGCGAGTCTTGTGGGGAGAAAATTGAAGCAATCGATAATACAATTGATCCGATACCAACGGGAATGTGCTCAACTTGCTATTATGATAATCCTGAAGATGCGGTTATCTGCGAAAATTGCAAGGGGGAGTTATGAGCCAGTCAACCGAAAAACGGGCACGGCGGGCATGGCAAAAGAGAATGGATAAAATTGCTGGACAGGATTGGAGGCTATATCTGCATAAATCCGAACGAAAACTAAAATGCTACCGGCGGATCATAATTGCTCTATTTGTCCTGATTGCTATATTATGGGTATGCTTATTCTGGCTATTATACGGAGGATAACGTGAATATAACCGAGACAATAGCAATCCAATATTTGACTGGCATAACACAATCTTTAAAAGCGAAAATAGAAGTAGCTGATTCACAGACTGAAGAGGAAATGAAGAAAGAATCAGCTTTATACGTTGCGCAGGAAGAACGAATGTTATGTAAATGTTTGGAAATAGTAATATCAAAAGCTAAGGCCAATATACTGTTTAAAAATGGTTGATGGGGTTGTTTTACAGACTTGACAGTATAGCTACAGGGCTGTATGATTTAATACGTTCCGATAGCTATATTGAGATATAAGAGAGGTTTATATGCAGACAAGTTTTAAAATTAATGATGATTGGTTAATAAGAATTAAAAATCTTATTACAGGCACCGAAACAGTTAGTCTATTTTGTTATCATGCTATGGAAGAGAAAGTCAAGCGGATGGAATCACGTAATGAACGGGCACGGATGCAATTGGCTGTTAAGGATAAAAATATCTTAAAGCCAATCATAGAAGAGATTTTACAGGAACGGGGGGAGAGGGAATGAATTACATCGACTTTTTAAAAAGCAAAATTGAAATTGCACCTGAAAACGGATTTGATATATCGTTAGATGAAATAAATCCTATTTGCAAACCACATCAAAAAGATGTTATTAAATGGGCGATTAAGGGCGGCAGACGTGCGCTATTTGAATCATTTGGATTAGGTAAAACGATTCAACAGCTTGAAATATTACGGATCATTTTAAAAAAGGAAGGCGGGAAAGCCCTTGTTATCTGTCCTCTGGGAGTGCGGCAAGAGTTCAGGCATGATGCTGAAGTACTTTTAAATATGTCAGTAGAATATGTTAAAACTCAAACTCATATTGATAACGCTAAAGCGGATATTTTAATTTGCAATTATGAGCCTGTAAGAGATGAGAAAATAAATCCCCGGCAGTTTATGGCTGTATCTTTAGATGAAGCATCGATATTACGTTCTTATGGATCAAAAACCTATCAGACATTTCTACAATTATTTAAAGATGTACAATATAAGTTTGTCTGTACAGCTACACCATCGCCTAATAAATATAAAGAGCTTATTCATTATGGCGGATATTTAGAAATGATGGATACCGGCCAGGCGCTGACAAGATTTTTTCAAAGAGATTCGACAAAAGCAAATAATTTGACCTTGTATCCTCATAAGGAAAAAGAATTCTGGCTATGGATGAGTACCTGGGCGGTATTTATAACAAAACCTTCTGACCTTGGCTATTCTGATGAAGGATACGATCTGCCAGAAATGAATATTATCTATCATAAAGTTGAAGTTGATCATTCAACTGCAGGGACCGAGAAAGACGGACAGGTTAAAATGTTTAGAGAAGCAGCTCTGGGCTTAAAAGATGCTGCAAAAGAAAAAAGAGATTCAAGAATCGGGCGTGTTAATAAAATGGTAGAGATATTAAATAAATATCCCGATGATAGTTTCATTTTATGGCATGATCAAGAAGCAGAGAGACATACTATTAAAAAAGCATGGCCAGAAGCATTAGAAGTTTACGGTTCCCAGGATATGGAATTAAGGGAAGAAAGGGTTACCGATTTTTCGCATGGTAAATTTAAATACTTGGCTACAAAACCCATCCTGTCAGGATCCGGTTCCAATTTCCAAAGATATTGCCATAGTGCTATTTTCGTAGGGATTGGATACAAATTCAATGATTTTATCCAGGCCATTCATAGGATACAAAGATTTTTACAAAAGGAAAAAGTTAAAATCCATGTTATTTACACCGAAAGTGAACAGACTATTTTAGACACACTTTTAAAGAAATGGGCACAACACAAAAATCTTGCTGTAGAAATGGTATCTATAATAAAAGAATATGGTTTATCATCGACCGATATAATGGATAAACTTGCCCGAACTATAGGCTGTAAAAGAGAAATTGTTAAAGGAGAGAGATTTGAAGTTATTTTAAATGATACGATTTTAGAAAGCACAAATATAAAAAGCAATTCAGTCGATATGCTTTTAACATCAATTCCCTTTTCAAATCATTACGAATATACACCATCCTATAATGATCTCGGACATAATGAAAATAATAAAAGATTTTTTGAGCAAATGGATTATTTATCACCTGAGCTATTGAGGATATTAAAGCCTGGTCGTGTCTATGCCTGCCATGTAAAAGATAGGGTATTATTCGGCAATACCACCGGTTATGGTATGCCGTCAATGGATCCGTTTCATGCTGAAACTATTAATCATTACCGCAAGCACGGATTTATATATTTTGGTATGATAACAATTGTAACCGATGTAGTAAGAGAAAATAATCAAACCTATAGATTGGGATGGACTGAAAATAGTAAAGACGGAACTAAAATGGGCGTCGGTTGTCCAGAATATATTTTACTTTTTAGAAAATTGCCGACCGATACAACAAGAGCCTATGCCGATAATCCGGTTGCAAAACCGAAAACTGAATATACCCGTGGACAGTGGCAGATAGATGCTCACTCTTTGTGGAGAAGCGATGGAAATAGACTGTTAACGTCGGATGATTTCAAAAGCGTGCCGGTATCTGAAATGCAGGCATTATATAGAAAATGGAGCCGTAAGAATCTTTACGATTATAAAAAGCATGTTGAACTTGCCGATAGTTTAGATGATAGAGATAGTTTGCCTGCATCGTTTATGGTCATCGCTCCAGGGTCACATAATGACGATGTCTGGGATGATGTAAATAGGATGCTGACATTAAACACTCAACAGACACAAAAGCAAAAGCAAAACCATATCTGTCCGTTACAATTCGATATTGTAGATAGATTGATTGATCGATATACCAATAAGGGAGAATTAATACATGATCCATTCGGCGGCTTATTTACCGTGCCATATAGAGCTATTAAAAAAGGAAGGCGGGGATCATCGGTAGAATTAAACTCTGAATATTTTAGAGATGGTATCCCTTATCTAAAAGCAATTGAATTAGAAGTGTCCGCTCCCTCTCTGTTTGACATGGAAGAGGTCTGCTAATGCAACTCCGCCCATACCAGTCAACCTTAATCGATCGAGCCCGTGAAGCGTTAGGCAAAACAAAATATCTCTTTATCGCTCTTCCTACGGGTGCCGGTAAAACAATAATATTTTCGGCTATGACTACAGGCGCTTTCAAGCGTAAATATCGAGTATGGATAATAATTCCCCGTAATGAGATTTTAGATCAAGCCTCCGACCATTTATTTAGGCATAAAGTACCGCACGCTATGATTAAAGCTGGATCGAATGAATCAAGGGCTTATACTGTCCACCTGGTCAGTAAAGATACACTGACCAGGCGATGGGATAAAATAATCAATTGGCCGGATATGATTATTATAGATGAGGCACATCTTAATTATAAATTTCAAATAGAGTTAAAAAGCCGAGTACCGGACAAAACTTATATAATCGGTTTTTCGGCCACCCCGGAACGCCTCAGTGGTGAGGGATTGTCTGATATTTACGATAATATTATTTATGGACCTTCGCAGGTTGAATTAATAGAGTTAGGCTTTCTAACTAAAATACAATATTTCGCTCCCGGTCTGGAAGGTCTTGAGGAACTACATAAAAAGGGAACTGACTACAACCAGGATGAGCTTGCCGAGCTATTTAAAAAACGGGCTGTTTACGGCAAAGCAATAAATCATTACCGTGAGCATGGGCAAGGAAAAGCAACAATGGTTTTTTGCCGGTCAATAAAAGCCTCCGAAGAGACAGCACGGCAATTTAGAAATGCGGGCTATAAATTTGAGAGTCTTGACGGTCGAATGGGTAAAGGCAAAAGAAAAGCGATATTAGATGGCCTGCGTAATGGTCAATTAGACGGTGTCTGTTCATGCGAGCTCACCATATACGGAATTGATATCCCCCGGATTGAATGTATTATAATGTTGCGCCCGACTCTCTCCCGGACATATTATATGCAGATGATCGGGAGGGGATTACGGCCATATCCGGGGAAAGATGCCTGCATTATTCTAGACCATGTATCGAATTTGCAGTATCACGGCCATCCGTTACAGGATTATGACTGGTCATTTTATGGCCGGGAAAAAAAGAAACGTTTCAAAGGCGATTCTACGGCTACATTAAAGCTTTGCGATAAATGTTTTTTGTATTATGAGGGTGATATTTGTCCGAACTGTGGGGCCGGTAGAGATGGTAGAAAACCGCCTAATATAAAAATAGTTGACGGTCGACTTGTAGAAATATCCGGGCCGGTAAAATTGAATGATCGAGATCCCCTGGAACGGCGGGAATTCATCGACCGGATTAACGGCCTGGTAGATGAGTACCAATTAGCTGCGGAAGAGGGGAAGATACTCCCCGGCCCGGTGGGGGAGTTATTACGGATTGCTGCGGAGTTGGGATATTCGATTATGTGGGTGTATCACAGGCTCACAGGCGAAGATAAAAGAGCTGTTAATATTCCGCTGCTTCACGAGATCGCACGGCAGCGTAATTTTAAACCAGGCTGGGTCTATTTTAAAAGAAAAGAATTACAAAGCAGGAATAGGAGGGCAAGTTGATTGCAAGAGTATTTCCCAGACGTACAAAAGCTACTCCGATTGATTTATATTCATTTCATACTGAGCCAGGATGGTTCATTCCTGATGATATTACAGAAGTGCATGTGTCCGTAACGTTTACCTGGGATCTGCCAGAGGCTGAACACCTCGCCATATTATGGTCTACCGTGGCTCCCGTGCGGATCGGCGGGCCTGCCACAGGAAAGCCGAGCGGTGATTTTGTGCCAGGAAAGTATCTCAAGCCCGGATACGTGATCACCTCAAGAGGCTGTCCTAATAAATGTTGGTTTTGTGATGTTTGGAAAAGAGAAGGTGATATAAGAGAATTGTCAATCAAACCGGGAATAAATGTGCTCGATGATAATTTATTGGCTTGCTCTGAAAAACATATAAGAGCAGTTTTTAAAATGTTGAAAGCTCAAAAAGGCCGCAAAGAATTAACCGGCGGATTAGAAGCGGCACGACTTAAGGATTGGCATGTTGATTTATTGGTAGACCTAAAACCTAAACAGATGTTTTTTGCCTACGATACACCGGATGACTATGAACCATTAGTTGAAGCAGGCAAAAAATTGGCAAGAGCGAATTTTACGGTAAAAAGCAAGGGCTTGCGTTGCTATGTATTGATCGGATATCCGGGCGACATTATGAAGGATGCCGAGAAAAGATTAAATCGGACTTTAGATGCAGGTTTTATTCCTTATGCCATGCTTTATCGAGATAAAACAGGATGTTATGATCCTGCATGGAGAAAATTGCAGAGGCTATGGACAAGACCAGCTATTATAAAAATAGGAGGACAGCGTGACAGAGATAATGGAAGCATTCGAGAAATGGGATAAAGACCCGGAATGGTCTGAAGAGGAAAAGAAATTTGCATACAATTTTAGATTGGATTCACACGCTAAATATTGTAGAGCAATAGGATTTTTTGTAGGCTATAAAGCTGGACAGGCTTCTAAGACCACCCCTCAACCAGATACCCTGGTGGCTCCGGTATCTCCCTAAAAATCCAGCATAATGCACCGAACCCGGACATTTTAGATAGCCATCGCCGCTGTTTAATGCTGATGGTAGGATATGCAATGGTCTTGACTTCTAAAAATTCACAGGTGAACAACCGCTTCCCGTGTATTATCTGGGAGCCGAACAATATAAAATCCGATCCGCCGCCGTTAGGGGGAATACCGTAGGGAACATGGATACCGTTATAATCAGCCCGTCCGCTCCGGTTAGGGATCATTACCCATCCCTCATACTGCGGCTGCTCTTTAAACCATCTTATAGCGATCTCCGATACTTCAGCATGTATAAGGCCGAGCATAAAATTATGCTACCATAAAAAATAAAATAAAAAAAGTGCTTGACAGACTGTTAACAGAGTGTTAACATATAATTATGAAAAAGGATATTGTATTTTTAGGCGTTAGGGTATCGGTTGAAGCAAAAAAGAAAATAGAGAAAATTGCTAAGCTTAATCGTCGGTCAGTCGCAAAAGAGATTGAGCGATTAATTATGGAATTGGAGGTATTATCATGACCAAATATAAAAAATCGTTTTATGTTTTTATCTGTATCATCTATCTTTTTGTAGCAGTTCTTTGTTGCATAGTATTGGCAAATTGTACGGTTGAACCGGGAGTCAGTACTACTATCAGTTTACCACCTATAGATGATCCACCTGACCCGCCACCTGACTCAGGGGAAATATTATACATTACCTATGATGGGACTGATATTAAATTTGTCTATAATCCAAACTCAATTATATGGTTATCCGGTCAAGCCGTATCTGCCGGAAATGGGATTATATCAGTCGATGATATTTTGTATTTTCTATCCCCTGAAGGAAAAGTTATCGAATCCTACCGGCTACCTTGTATCGCTGATGCTGTCGGCATATCCGGAAGCGATGTTTATTCCGCCGTTATAGAAGGGAGTAATACCAGGATTTTTAAAAACAGCGATGAGTTGGCCGTCTATCCCTGGGTTATTGAGCAAATAAATGTAACCGTTACCGGGGATGTAATTGCAGAGAATTCAAATCATACCTTTTATTCCCTATCCTGCGAGGCTACAAATATTATTTATGCAGATAATGAGAGCTTGTTCGTTTTTGATTTTAATTCCATTGCAAAGACCGTCATCTTCCGAGGATTGTATGATTATGTAGACGGCTGGTCGACTAATTATTTCTGGAGAAATACTGGCTGGCTCTATGATGGATATTACTGGATCTCTTCAAACGGCTACACCTGGAACGCCGGCGGACTGAATGAGGATAATACGGCCATGTGGACTTGGAATTTATCGCCATATCCTGTACAGGATTATTATGGAGAATCACCCGTTGTAATCCCCGCAGCTACGAGGATAGAACACTCTGAGATTGTAACATATTGGATCGAGTGTAACACCGGTTATTTGATGAGATACACCGAGAGCATAGATTTAATCGAGATATTAGATCGTATTTATCCGGGCGATGGAATGAGAGAAACCGGATATGCATTGCAATATACCCTTAACCCATCCATGATAAATGATTGCTTATTTTATCACCACGGCGGATTTTTATATTGCTACACCTTTATTACAGGGGATACCGGGAGCGTGATAGTTATTTCGGATGATGTTGAAGTGTGGGGGATACGATGATTCTAACCGCTGAAATGTTTGGAGATAAATGGCCGTTTAAATTTGGCTGTATTGAAATAATAAAAAATAGTATGGCACTTATTATTAAAACTCCCTCTACTTATCAATATGCTTTGAATGGAATAGCAGAAAACCAGGGATATAAAAAACTTGATTGCACAATATGGAAAAATAATCCGGAAACTGGATATAAAATGAGCCTATCGCCGATATTGGATTATGTGCAGGGAAAGGGGGCAAAGAATGACTGAACGTGAGTTATTTGCAGAAGCAACAGACATATTGAATAAACACATAGAAAGCGGTTCGGCTGAATATTTCATAAACGATATGGAAGAATTGTTCAACAAATGGGATGAAAACGGGAAGGATGAACCGGCATAATAAAACCCGCCCTGCGTTACAACAGAGCGGGCGGTAAGAAGTGGGGTGCTCATTAGAGCGCCCTTATTTTTATTTAACGGTTTCCTCCAATCTTTCCTTCAATTCTAATTCCTATCTCATTATACCAACCTTCCCATATTAAAGATGGCTGATAATGATACATATAGGTCATGATCGGGTGCATGCAATAATGTCTAAAAAATATATCGATCATATTATATCTTAACCCGGTTTCAAATTTGTAAGTAACAGCCTTCGGGTCAAATATTAATCCGGGCGATTTGTGAAGTATTGTTTTTGCTCCGCCGTTTAGATAAAGATGATCAAATATAATTAGCTCAGCCTGCATGTCAAAAAAGTAAGCACCGTTTAGGTAGACAGCTTCAGGTGGAGTTTTTTCGTACATAGAGAAAGCACCGTTAGGGAGCCAGCCACATTCAAGGATAAATAAAAATATTAACCATTTCATGGCGGCTATACCGTAAGCGTTATGGCCTTAATCTCATTAATCGTTTTTGCTGCGTCTACTAAGAGCGTAATATCCCGGAGCCGGTTTTTCTCTGTGATAATCGCCGTTGTATCTGTTGCGTTTTCAATCGCTCTCATAGAATCCACGTCGAGAGCAGCCAATAGCGGGGCACGATCAATTCTTAATTTGTTCTTTTTTATTTCTCTTGCCTTTGGAATATCGATAGACATATCATATTGGACAGCACCTTTAAAATATTCATAATCAGCGGGAGCAGGCATTTCTGATTCATCTATAATTTTATGTTCTGGCTGGGAATATTTTTTATATTCAGCAATCCCCATAATCCCTGTTGCCCATGACTTCTGTTTATCGGTGGGTAATATACGGGGCACGTCTTTTTCAGTGACTCCCTCAATACCGAAAATTGCCAGCCCCTCTTTTGTCGGAGTAATAACCGCTATTCCGTCATCTGTTTTATAAACAATTTTCTTCATTTTATTTTTTCTCTCCTTTTTATTTTTATTGGCTGTGAATTGTAATTGAAATTTGATTGCTGTCAATCACTCCGCCAGCATGACCGTGCGTAAGAATCTGCGCCGAGTTCGTAAGTAGTGTTAATGAGCCCAATATTACTGTGCCTGTTGCACTTCCTAATACTACATAATCCGCATTCGACATCGCATTCGTAAAATTGACTGTATAGTCACCGACCCCATTATCCGTGATACTCGACACATTAAAACTGTCCCGGATTGCCACCACACCCGTGCCGTCAAAATTGACCCAGGCTTTGGCTTCTTGTACGGTGTTACGTTTCGATATCCAGTTTGCTCCGTCGCTGACAAACGTTTTTTGTCCTGGTAATGTAAAATCAAAATTGCCAGGCGTTAATCCGTCAATCGTCTGCGCTCCACTAGTCAATAATAACACGCTACCCGCAGCCGCTCCGGTTACATTTATGACAATCGTTTGCTGTACGAAATTCCCCGCCGACGCATCCGGGAGAGTAATAGTAATATCCCCGGCCTGTTTGACTGCCCTGATTAATTGGTTCGGCCGCTCATCTGATAGGGTAATATCTCCCGTTACATCTACCACGATCGGTTTTATGAATTTGAGTATCGCCTGTAATCGCTGCGAGGCTGTTGCCGACTCCTGCACAGCGTCGGGAGTATAACCTGCAAAATCCATGATAGCCTGAGCTACTCCCCATAGATCGTCTATAAATAATTTTACAAACTCCGTCCCGTCTGTAGCGCCGCCACCGCTTGCATTTACACCCGCAGTATCGGGGAAATTAGCCCCGTCGGTATTGACAAATACCGTTTTATAATCTTTCATTTTTTATCGCCTCCTCGCCTACACGTATTTTTCAAAAAATATCTTTTCAACCATTTACCTATGCTATATTGCGTTTTCTGATGCTTTGCTTTTTGCTTGCCCTTCATTTATGTTATGCTCCTGTTGTCTCCTGTGCTATGGCCTGCGCCATAATTAATTAAAAGTTATAACCAACCCTGCCCATGAATGAAGTGGTTTAATCGATAAAATCAATCTTTTTAATTCCTGCTCCCTCTCTGCGTCCACGTCCGCATTTTCGATAGTCAATAACGATCCGTCCGGGTTAAATGTAGCTGCTCCGCCGACAAAAAATACCAATGGCCAATCATCCGGGTCAACCGGTATATCATATTCCAATTTGGTAGTTTTCATTTCATCAAATCGCCCGGCATAACCATGTAACCCGCCTGCCCACATATCATCTGCCTGTGAGAGATATGCAGGGACTGTGGTAAAAATATCGCCGTTGACTAATAATTCCCCGCCAACTCTACCAGCAAAAGCTGTTGACGGCGGGCCTGCAACTGGTATAAAACCGGCATAGGCATTATCACCGTTCGCTATCATTATAAATACTTGGTCTAAAAATATCGCCGGATCAACAGCCGGACTATTTTCATAAACCGTGAGTTGTGTAAATCCTGAAGAATCAAGAGCGGCCTGCAAGATGTCAATTGAGCCATTGGAAATGTTCTCATATTTTTTCGTTGCCAACCGCATCCGCCGGATACTTTCAGTCAAATTAGTATCGACTGCAATTCCATATTCTTTTTCAAGATCAGATAAAATTGTAGTCAAAGCGGGGCTGCGGATATGAGCGAGCTGCTCTAAAAATTCTGCTATATCCTCGCTATTTTTTGAGATCCCTTCTATAAACTGATCAAGACCCTCTCCATCTTCCGGTACCCATAGCGGGCCGGGAGGTAATAGAGCGTCAAGAGTTTGTCTGCTTACCGATTTAGCCGACATAGGTTATGCTCCCTAATTTAGTAGTCTCTCCCTGTGCCAGGCTATACTCTGGGATCGTATTTCCAGGGGATAGACCGAAAGAGACAGTTTCCGCCGACGCTCCGTTTGCACCGAGTATATCCTGTACTATATCACCTATAGTGAGCGATGTTATTTTGTCATTACGCTCCGCCACAATATCAAGGCCGTCAATAAAAGGCCGGAGTGATCGGAAATGAATTGTTA
>Ga0209976_10000288_pt1 | contig 37230 bp, 34 predicted proteins | sample SumtaG_FD_182806 | JGI IMG/M metagenome (GOLD analysis project Ga0209976, IMG submission 182806) | Deep subsurface microbial communities from Indian Ocean to uncover new lineages of life (NeLLi) - Sumatra_00157 metaG (SPAdes) (version 2) | ecosystem: Environmental > Aquatic > Marine > Oceanic >...
CCGGCAGTGATGTTTTTTAAACCTTTAGAAACTATAGCCTGAGCTAAAAGCGTAGAGGTAGTAGTACCATCACCAGCAACATCATTGGTTTTAGAAGCTGCTTCTTTAATAAGCTGAGCACCCATGTTTTCATAAGGATCTTCTAATTCAATTTCTTTAGCAACAGTAACACCGTCATGAACAATGCTGGGAGCGCCCCATTTTTTATCAAGGGCAACATTTCTTCCTTTAGGGCCGAGAGTAGTGACTACGGCTTTGGACAGAATATTAATACCTGAAAGAAGCTTTTGGCGGGCTTCCTCTGAAAAAAGTAATTGTTTTGGCATAAAACTCCTTTATTTAATAAAATTATTTAACAATAGCAAGAACATCTTTGAATTCAATAAAAAGAAATTCTTCTGTGCCAATACCTAATTTAACTTCATTGCCGCCCCATTTTTTATAGATAATAGTATCGCCTTTTTTACAAGGGGCTGCTTTTTTAGCACCAGCGTCAGTAATTTCATCTGGGCCAACAGTTAAAACTTTGGCTTGTTGGGGTTTTTCGTCATGGGAGTCTGGAAGATAAATACCGGAAGCGGTCTTTTTTTCTACATCAACTGGCTTGACCAAAATATTGCCAGCTGTAGGTGTAAGTTTAGGTGCAGACATGATAAAACTCCTTTAATATTTTTAATAACAAAAAAACTATCACTCATCGATAGCAAGTGCTATTCTAAAAGAGAGTTTAAACTTTGTCAAGATACAATTTGACAAACTAGTCTATATGTAATAACATTGTTATTACTATGCAAACACAGACTGTATTTAGAGCTGGCAACAGTAATGTAGTAACTATCCCTACTAATTTAATGAAAGAGTTGAATATAAAAGTAGGTGAAAAAGTAATGGTGGAAAAATCACCTACTGGTAATGGATTATTGGTTAAAAAAACTAATTCTCGAGCAGATGATGATTTTAAGAATTGGGTTAAAGTTTTTATTAAAGAAAACAAAGAAACACTAGATGATTTGGCATTACGTTGATATTGGTGAAGCTTATATTATTCATCAGCTAATTATTAAAAGAGCAAAAACTAAAGCAAGTGTAAGAGACTTTACTTTGCTTCATTCCGCAATTGAACGACCTAAGGCAACATATGGCGGAACTGATTTATATGCTGATGTTTTTTTGAAAGCGGCAGCTTTATTACAATCAATTTGTTTAAATCATCCATTTACTGATGGAAATAAAAGAACAGCGTGGACTGTAACTCATAGATTTTTGTGGAAAAATAATTATCATTTAAAAGCTGAGTCAAAAGAAGCGGCAGATTTTATGGTTTATGTTGATAATGAAAAGCCTGATATAAAAGAAATTGCCGGTTGGTTGGAAAAAAGGTCAAAGAAAAAAAGTTGAATCATTTTAGAGGATTTTTTGGGCATGGTTATTTTGTTTTTATTATTTTAGTTGTAGAAATATTGGGATTATGTTTTAAGACTATTTTTATTTTACCATTATATTTTTCTATGAGTTGGCGCTTAGCAGGGAGATTCGGAGTGTTGGAAGAAACAGCTAGGATATGAGGACGAAGCTGGGAAATGAGCTTTTGATGATCTTTAGAAGTATTGAATTTTTGGGGTAAGGGGAAAATATAATCAGCTATTCCCCATTTAGCTAGATTTTTAAGGCGAGCTTGAAGATTATTAAGAGGCCGGTTTTTGCCTTTGAGTTGAGAGACACGCTGGTCAGACTCAAGTCCAACGAGAAGAATGTCTCCCTGCTTTTTAGCTTGATTAAGGAATTTTTTGTGTTCCTGATGAAGAAAATCAAAAACACCGGTGGCTAAAATAGTAACTTTGTTTAGTTTTTTAAGTTTAGGTAAAATAGAAGTTAAATCTGAAAGGCTGATTATTTTAGATTTCATTTAAGATTAAATTGTTTAAGTTTGGCTTGATATTGCTGAAGAAGTATTTTAGCAGTAGGGCGAGGGTGGAAAAAAGCAGAATGAGGGGTTATTGTTTCATTAGTGATTTTTGATTTCATATAAGCATATTGGAGTTTAAAGGCAAGGAGTTCAATGGGATTCCAAGATTGATCACCCTGGGGAGTCAACAAGTGACACCCCGGGGTGTCAGGGACCTTAAGGGCGTGGGGAAGGTATTTTTTTGTCCAAGAATTGGCATTAAGAAATTTTTGATAAGTATTTTGTTTATTATAGATTGGTTTTAGCTGACAAATTTCATGAGCAGTGAAAAGATTGCGATTAACAGGAAGAATTTTAAGAGAAGATTCATCTAAGAATAAATTGAGGCAGATTTTGTTGTTGAAGGATTTAACACCCCGGGGAGCAATCAAGTTGCACCCCGGGGTGTCAGTAACAGGGCGGCGGCGAAGGCGGAAAATCTCAAGAAGAAAAATTGTTAGAAGACGGGTAATCCAAAGTTTGTTTGATTGAGTAATAATCATTAAATCTATATCGTCATTTTTATGTGAATTATTCATGGCTAAAGCACCAGTGACGGCAATAAGATTAATTGTGGGAATAAATTTAAGATAAGCTGTGGCTTGGCGGGCAAATTTAAGCTTGGTTTGACTAAAGCGATGGTGTTGCTGACGAAGAGAGATATTTTTTTGGTGATTTTTAAGGTAAAAATAGGGGGAAGTTGTTTGAATATGTGGAGTGTTTTTAATAATAGAGGTTATATTTTTTAAAGCAGGAGGTTGAGCTGAATTCTGACAGATAAGCCAATGATGAATTTCTGAAGCTGTTAAAGGATAATTAAAAATATCAGCATAAACTAAAGTTTTAAGAATAGCTTTATGGATAGAATTCATGGCTGGATTTAACGAGAAGGCAGTTTATATTGAGAAACTATTTGAGAGACGCCTTGAGAAAGAGCGGTAAAAATTTCAGTTTCAGGTTGAGCATCAAGAATGGCATTAACAGCATCTTGATAATATTTGATTAATCTATCATTAAGACCATTGTCAAAAGTGCGGGAAGCTAAAGGCCAAGATTGAGCTGAAGGAGCTTGGGTGATAATAGCGCCTAAATAAGGATCTTCCTGAAGACCGGAAGCTAAATCCTGACGAGAATAAGGCTCACCAAAAAGACGAGTTTGCGAAGCAGAATTATACATTTTAGTTAATACTTGTTTGGAACTTAAATATTTAATAAATTCCCAAGCTTGTTGTTGATAAGCTGACTTTTGAGAAACACCTTCAAACCAATAAGTAGCCCAAGTAATGTTGGTGCCGGGCAATTGAGGAACAGGATAGAGTTTAAAATCAAGCTCTGGATTTAATTGTTTAATTTCAAAAGCGCGCCAGGAAGGAGCAAACATCATAGCCACTTTAGCGGTAGCAAAAGCATAAGTAGAAGAAGGCATGGATTCATCCCAAGAGTGATCAGTAGAAGCAAAAAGAGTATAAAACTTGAGAGCTGATTTAACAGTTTCTTTATCAGGATCAGCGGGATCTCCTCCGTTTTGAAGAATCATCAGACCAATTACATCAGAAAAATGGTCAACATTATTGGCTGTGCCTAAAGCTACTCCTTTTATATCTTCGTTGGTTAATGTATTAGCAGTTTTGCGTAAATTATCCCAAGTGGTAGGAATTTTTAAGTCAGGATTAGCGGCAAAAATGTCCTTGTTTACATAAAGAGCAAGGGCGTCAAATTCTAAAGGAATGCCATAATATTTGTTGGCAGAAATAGCGTCTGTTTGGGCAATAGGGAAAAAAGTTGATTGATATTCATTAGCTGACATGACAGTATCTGGTAAAGGAGATAAATCTGCTTTAAGCATTGGCAGCCAAGTATTATGCCAGCGAAAAATATCAGGCCCTTCACTTTTAGCAAAAGCTGATTGAAGACGTTCCCTATAGTCTTTTGGCGAATGGCGAATATACTGAATAGTAATATTAGGATGTTGTTGACGATAATCATTAATAATTTGAGAAATGGCGCCTTCTGATTCCCAAAGTCCCCAATATTTTAAAGTGATACTTTCCGGCTCCTTGGGTTTGGAAAAACGAGGAATGATAAATTTAACTACAATAAGAGTTATTAAAATAATTGCGCCAATAGCAATAATTATTGGTAAAAATTTTTTAAAAAAAGGCTCAATTATTTCTGCTTGTTCGCCTGACTGAGGAGGCGAAGGTGGAGGCGGTGATGGAGACGGCGGAGGTGATACGGAGGGTGGTTTTTCTTGTATATTGATTGGAAAAGGCGGTTCTGGGGGAATAGGAGGAGTTGTTGGCGATGACGGAACAGGATTGGTTTGACCGAGATTTTGATAAGCAGGAACTGGTTGAGATAAATTATCGTCTGGCATAGTTATGTTATCATCTTAACAAAGACCTCTTATGATTAGCAAGAAAAAAATTGGCAAATTAGTAATAAAAATCTTGTGGTGGCTGGGAATAACAGTAATAGGGATAATTGGCGGCACAATAACAACATACCATATGGTGTATTCGCAAAAAATTTATCCTAAAATTTTTGTAGGAGTAGTAGAATTATCTAACCTATCAATTCAGGAGGCAGAAAACAGATTAATAAAATTAATTCCCAAAAAGCCGGGAATAATTGAATTAATATTTGATGATCAAAGCTGGTCAATAGATTTAAAAAAACTAGGGTTGATTTATAGACCTACAGCAACAATTCAAAGGGCCTATATTCTGGGTAGAAGTGAAGGGTTAATAAAAAATTTAAAAACAAAATGGGAATTATGGCAGAAGGGGAAAAATTTAAAGATTGATTTTCAAATTAATGAAGAAGAATTAGAAGAAAAAATTAATTTAGCAATAAGTCAGGTTGATGAGCCGCCAATTGTGCCGACATTAGAATTAACTAAGGCTGGAGAAATAGAAATAGTTCCGGGTAAAAATGGACGACTGGTAGAAAAAGAAAATTTAAGGACAATATTGCTGGCTAATGTTGGAAATTTAAAATTTGAAAAAATAGAAATGCCAATAAAAATAGTTGAGGTAGGAATATCCAGTGAACAGCTGGGTAAAACCCAAGTAAGAGCAGGCGGGCTTAAAGATAAAAAAATAAAACTAAAATATGAGGGGTTTGTTAAAAATTTGGCAGGTCAAGAATTACTAGACTTGATGGATTTTGATGGAGGCTGGAATGAAAAGAAAATTGCCAGTTTTTCAATGACTTTAGCTAAAAGTATAAATAGACCAACACAGAATGCAGTGTTTCAATTCAGCGGCGGAAGAGTAATAGAATTTAAGCCGGCTCTGCAGGGATTAAAGCTGGATGAGGCAAAAGCAACAAAGTCAATTAAAGAAACATTGATAAGGCTTGAAGAGGATGCAAGTCCAATGGGAGAAATACTAGATGAAGAGGCAATTAAAGAACCGGTGGTGGAATTGACAGCAGAGATAAGTGAACCAAAAATTAAAACAGAAGCAGTAAATGATTTAGGAATTAAAGAGCTATTAGGAAAAGGGGAATCAACTTTTCATGGATCAATAGCCTCAAGAGAACATAATATAGCTTTAACAGCAGGAAAATTAAACGGTATTTTAATAGCTCCGGGGAAAACATTTTCTTTTAATAAGGCATTAGGAGATGTTTCTGCGGCAACAGGTTTTCAACAGGCCTATATAATAAAAGAGGGGCGAACAGTTTTAGGAGATGGGGGCGGAGTTTGTCAGGCTTCTACAACCATGTTTAGAGCAGCATTAAATTCCGGACTATTGATTATTGAAAGACATCCTCATGCTTATAGAGTGTCTTATTATGAACAAAATTCTCCGCCAGGAATTGATGCGACAGTGTATGAGCCAAGTCCTGATTTAAAATTTAAAAATGATACGCCTGCTCATATTTTAATACAAACTAAAGTAAATACCGGAAGTAATTATTTAGCTATAGAGATTTATGGAACCAGTGATGGTAGAAAAGCAACAATCAGCAATACTAGACTTTGGGATCAGACAGCGCCGCCAGCTGATTTATATGTAGATGATCCAACTTTAGCAGCAGGAACAATAAAACAAATCGACTGGAAAACATGGGGAGCTAAAGCGGCATTTGACTGGAAGGTTGTAAGAAATGGAGAAGTATTGCAGAGAAGAACTTTTTATTCTAATTATCGACCATGGCAGTCAGTATTTTTAAGAGGAATATGAGATTAAATGAAAAATAAAATATTGTGAAAGAAGAAATACCAAAAATGCCCGATAATCTTCCTGATATTAATTGGTGTCAACTCAATCATGCCACGCGATGTCCTTTCACAGAAGAATATTCGTGTGGAATTAAAAATCAATTAATAACAATTAGAGGGCGAGAGAAAGAAAAAAGAAAGCTAGAATTTGCTGAGAGGCTGTGGAAACTGTCTTATGAAGACCCTGAACAATATACGAAAATTTGCAAAAAAGGGCTTTCTTTAGATTTTGTTTAGTTTTGTGTTAATTAGGTTGATATATCAGGCTTTTTGTTGAAATGGGCGAAGGCTTTGGGGGTGGCAAAGCGGCCGCGATGAGTTCTTTCAAGAAAGCCAATTTGCAGTAAATAGGGCTCAATTACTTCTTCTAAGGTGTCTTTTTCTTCTGCTAAAGTGGCAGCTAGGGTTTCTAAACCAACAGGTCCACCATTATGATTATTAATAAGAGCTTTTAAAAGACGACGATCATTAGCGTCTAGGCCGGCATGGTCAACTTCAAGCAATTGAAGAGATTGTCTAAGAATATCTTCAGTAATCCTTTTTTCTCCTTTTATTTGAGCCATATCACGACAGCGTTTTAAAAGTTTTAAAGCAATGCGGGGGGTGCCACGAGAGCGGCGGGCTAAACTTAAGGCAACTGGATGCTTAAGTTTGATCTTTAATTTAATAGCTGCGTTTAAAATTATTTGGGCTAAATCCTGATGTTGATAAAAAGTAAGGCGATGAACAATGCCAAAGCGGTCACGCAAAGGAGCGGCAATAAGTCCAATCCTAGTAGTGGCGCCAACTAAAGTAAATTTAGGTAAATCCAGTTTTAAAGTGCGGGCAGAGGGACCTTGGCCAACAACAATATCCAGCTGATAGTCCTCCATGGCAGGATAAAGAGTTTCTTCAACTATTTTTGTAAGACGATGAATTTCGTCAATAAAAAAAATGTCACCGTCTTCTAGGTTGGTGAGAATAGAAGCAAGGTCTCCAGCTCTTTCAATGGCCGGACCTGATGAGGTGCGAATATTAACATTAAGTTCTTTAGCAATAATGTGAGCCAATGTGGTTTTGCCAAGACCAGGAGGGCCATAAAGTAAAATGTGCTCCGAAGCTTCTTTTCTTTTGCTAGCAGCAGAAAGAGTAACTTTAAGAGACTGTTTAACTTTAGATTGACCAATAAATTCATTCCAAGAAGCAGCGCGAAGATTTTGAAATATTTTTTCTTGTGGTTTTTTTGATTTAGAATCTGTCATTGTCTGCCTAAATATTTAATAGTTTTGGTAATTTTTTCTTCTAAAGAATCTGTGTTAATGGAGGCGTTTTTAAGAGCCTGACGAGATTGTTTTTTAGAAAACCCCAGATTAACAAGGGCGTCTATGGCTTGTTTGTCTTCTGAGGTTTCACCAATTAGATCTAAGTCCTGAAGATCTCCGAGTTTAGGTTTAAGTTCAATAATTATTTTCTGAGCATTTTTTTTGCCTAATCTGGGAACAGAAGTAAAAAAATCAACATCTGCTTGAGCAACAGCAGTAGTGATAGCCTCAGCTCCTTTGTCCAACAGGATGATGGCGATTTTGGGGCCGATGCCGGAGATAGAAATAATGAGTTCAAATAATTGAAGTTTTTCCAGAGAGTCAAAGCCGTAAAGGTCAAGAGTGTCGTCGCGAACATGGGTGTAGATAAAAAGATTAACAAAGTCTTTTTTGAGAAGAGAGTTTAATAGATCGGGTGGAGTAAAAACTTTATAGCCGACTCCTTTAACGTCAATAATAATTGATCTTGCAGTATGGTGTTTTGGTTTGCCTGAGAGAAAAGCAATCATATATTAGTATTTAGTATATCGTATTTAGTATTTAGCTTTTTGAATATCCGCCTCTTTGGGTCGAGACAGAGCTTTTAGCTTGTAAGTAAAGGCGTGGGTTAAAGCGACGGCTAAAGCATCAGCAGTATCGTCTGGTTTAGGAATAGAAGGAAGTTTTAATATTGTTTTTACCATATTTTGAATTTGATTTTTATCAGCCCTACCATAACCAGTAACAGCCATTTTTATTTGCAGAGGAGAATAGGAAGAAGTGTTTATTTTCTGCTGATGGGCGGCAAGTAGAATAACTCCTCTGGCTTGACTAACCTTAATAATAGTTTTCTGATTTTTAAAGAAAAAAAGATCTTCTATTGCCACAGCGTCTGGTTTTATTTTTTTCAAAAGTTTTAAAATTTTTTGATACAAATCCCCTAGCCTTTGAGGATCAGATTTAGACTTATCTGTTTCTAAACAGCCATAATCCCCAACAGTTTGATTGCCTTTTTTATCAAAAACTACTCCCCAACCAAGACGGGCAGTGCCAGGATCAACCCCAAGAATTACCATAAATCCATTAAAGCAGATAAGGCTGAAAGTGACAAGGAGGGAGAGGGGTGATAAAATTTTAATCAAATGGATAAACAATATAAAGCAAGCCAGTTTGAAGATAAGATTTACAGCCTGTGGGAAAAGTCGGGGGCGTTTAAGCCGAGTAAATCTGGTGAGCCTTATACCATTATCATGCCTCCGCCAAATGCTAATGATCCTCTGCATGTAGGTCATGCAATGTTTGTGACGATTGAAGATATATTAAGTCGTTATCAGAGAATGCAAGGAAAATCGGTTCTGTGGCTGCCGGGAACTGATCATGCTGGGATTGAAACTCAGTTTGTGTTTGAGAAAAAGCTTAAGAAAGAAGGCAAGTCAAGATTTGATTATGATCGAAAAACTTTATACAAAATGATTTGGGATTATGTGCAGAAAAATTCAGATGTGGCGATTAAACAAATGAAAAAAATTGGAGCCAGTGCTGACTGGAGTAGAAAAAAATTTACTTTAGATAAAGACGTGGTAGGTCTAGTTCTAGGCACGTTTATTAAGCTTTATAAAGACGGACTAGTTTACAGAGGGTTGGATTTAGTTAATTACTGTTCAAAATGCGGCACCAGTTTTTCTAATTTAGAAGTAAAACATGAGGAAGAAAAAGGCAAGCTGTTTTATATTAAATATCAAATTAAAGGTGGCGGAGAAATTATAGTAGCAACCACTAGACCAGAGACAATTTTTGCAGATGTAGGAATAGCAATTAATCCAAAAGATAAGCGGGTAAATGAATTAAAAGGTAAAAAAGTAATTAATCCTTTAACTAAAAAAGAAATGCCGATTGTTTTTGATAATCAAGTGGATTTAGAGTTTGGCACAGGAATATTAAAGATTACGCCAGCACATGACAAAACTGACTTTGAAATTGGCAAAAAACATAAATTACCCTTGAATGTAAAAGTGTTTAAAGTGGATAAGTATGGCAATTATCGAGCTGGCAAATTGGCTGGTGATTTAGAAGGAAAAACAGTATTGCAGTTAAGAGAGGCTGTGTTGGAAAAATTAGAGATTGAAAAAGTAAATGAAGATTATGCTCACAGTGTGGGTAAATGCTATAGATGCAATACAGTAATAGAGCCAAGACTGACAAAACAGTTTTTTATTAAAGTAAAGCCTTTGACTGAAAAAGTGTTGAAGGCTCTGAAAGAAAAAAAAGTAAAAATTTATGGTTCAGGTCATGAGAAAATATTAAAACATTGGTTAAAAAATTTAAAAGATTGGAATATTTCCCGCCAGATTGTCTGGGGAATAGAGATGCCTGTATGGTATTGTAGCCCTTTAAGGTCCAATAAGGTTGAACCCTCCCTCGCTAATGCTCGGGTAAATAGCGCCGATGGCGCTTTCCGGAAAGGGTTCAACCTTAAATCTTCGGATTGTTATGTGGTGAGCAAAGAAAAACCCAGCAAGTGTGATAAGTGTGATTCAACTGAGTTTACTCAAGAAACTGATACTTTTGATACTTGGTTTTCGTCGGCTCAATGGCCGGTGGTGACTTTAAAAACCACTCACCCCGCGGGCGCGGGGCAAGGGGGTGATTTTGAGAAATTTTACCCAACTGATGTGATGGAAACAGGCTATGACATACTCCCCTTCTGGGTAATGAGAATGTTAATGATGGGAATTTATTTAACCCAAGAAGTTCCATTTAAAAAAGTTTATCTTCATGGATTAGTAAGAGATGAAAAGGGTCAAAAGATGAGTAAATCTAAAGGTAATGTAATTAATCCATTAGATGTGGTGGAAAAATATGGAGCCGATGCTTTAAGAATGAGTCTAGTAATGAGTACTACAGCTGGCAATGATAGTGCTACAAGTGAAGGAAAAATCAGAGGAATGAGGAATTTGACTAATAAGATCTGGAATGCGGGGCGATATGTGATGGAATTTTTGCCCAATAAGGTTGATCCTTCTTTCTCAAATGATTCCACTCCGGAGAGTAAACAAGTTCCACTCCGGAGTGATAATGCAGATAAGAAGTTTGAAAAGAAATTGGAAGAATCAGTGAAGAAAGTAACTAAACAATTGGAAGACATGAAGATAGGTTTGGCGGCAGAAACAGTTTATAGTGAGTTTTGGCATTGGTTTTGTGACCAGAAAATTGAAGAAGCTAAAGATGGAAAGATTTCTCAGAAGGCGTTACTGGAAGGATTAAGAGTATTTTTAAAATTACTGCATCCGTTTGTGCCGTTTGTAACTGAGGCGGTGTGGCAGGAATTGGGAGAAAATAAAGAAAAATTGTTAATTAGTTCTGAATGGCCTTTTTTAAAGGTCCGTCCTTAAAGCTTTGCTTCAAGAACAGACCTTTTTGGAGATTAAAGCTTTGCTTCAAGAACAGACCTTTTTGGAGATTAAAGCTTTGCTTCAAGAACAGACCTTTTTGGAGAGTCTGTTAAGGTCGGACCTTGTGGACCTTTTCGACATATGACTAAAAATATTTTTAAATACTGTAAAGTCCTTTGGAGAAGAGTGTGTCGGCCGGTAAAACCATTTGCCAGTCCCCTGCTGAAAAAAATTAAATTAAATCACCTGTTAATATTGTTGATATTTATAATGCTGCTGGGAAGTTTTTACAAAGGATTTAGATTGTCTGCTTATGAAAAAGTCGGATGGTGGCCGTGGTCAGCAAAATCTCATGCTAAAATGGCAACAGAATTTTTTGAAAAAGGCGAAGAAGAAAAAGCTAAAAAAGAATTAAAAATTGCTAATCGATTATTATTTTTATCTTTAACAAGCACAAAAACAGAGGTAAAAAATGCTGAAAAAAAAGTTAATGAGCCTGATGAAATTAAACAAGAAATTGAATCATGGGAAAATATTTTAGAGAAACGGCCTTTTTATAGAGATGTTTTATTAAGATTAACAATATTAAATTATCAATTATATGAAAATGAAAGAGCGCTGGAATACTTTGAAAGGGCTGAGTATCTGGATCCTAAGAATGAGGAAGTTGTAAGAGTTGGTGAATTGTTCTAAGACTTGTCTTTTGATTTAGGCTTAGATTTCTCTTGGGGTTTTTGTTTGCCGCCTTGAGCAGGCGAGCCAGATTTTTCTTCAGGCTGAGGTTCTGGTTTAGGTTTGGAGTCCCCTTCTTTGGCTGGGGTTTCGTCGGCTGGAGCTTTGCCTTCTTTAACTTCTCCTTCTTCGCCTTCGGCCGGAGCTTCAGCTTCTTCACCTTCAACTGGAGCGACTTCTTCTGGTTTTTCTTCTTCTTTAGCTGGTTCTTCAATCTTAACTATTAATTCATCAAGATTGTCTGAAAGAATTCTGACTTTAGAATCAACTTTAATCTTCTTAAGACTAATCCCCTGTCCAATTTCCTCAAGTTTAGAGACATCAATAGTAAATTTATCAGGCAAATCTGCAGGAAGTGCTTCAACTTCAATTTCATTAATTAGTTGCAGTAAAACACCACCTTTAGATACTGCCGGAGCTTCTTTAACTAGTTCAACAGGAATATTAACAGTAACTTTTTTAGTTAGGTCAACCTGGCGAAAATCAACATGAAGAATTTCATCGGTGACCGGATGAATGTTGGGATCGTGAATAAGGACTGGTCTGGTTTTGGTTTCTTTATCAACTTGTAAATTAATAATTCCTGTTTCCCCTACTTGAGAGTAGGCCTTATGAAAATCTTTGGCTGAAAGTTTAACTGATAAGGATTTTGTGTCTTTGCCATAGATATTTGCAGGCAAGATTCCTTGTTGGCGTAATTTTTTTACTTTTCTGCCAACAAGAGTTCGTTTATTTACTTTAAGTTTAATTTTGTCTGACATAACGAGAGCAATGATAACACATTCATTGTTCTAGAACAATGAATAAATTACTCTAATTGTTCTAATTAACCTAATTGACCTAAAAAAAATTAAAACCTAATTTGTCATCCTGAGCAAAGTGAAGGATCTAGCATTAGCGTAATACGTTTTACTAGATCTCTCGACAAGCTCGAGATGACGAGGGGAAGTTCAGATGACAAGGGAAAAAACTACCCCGCTTTTCTGAGAAGAACCTTTATTTTTCGAGAAAGTCAATTATAAAAACTCTGTCTTGTTCTAAGTTTGATTGAAAAGTAACTACCTGCGTAGAAGAAAGAGCTTTTGGCTGAGTAAAAATAGGTGTGAGAAAACTGGGATGATTAACAATGACTTCAAGGTTGTCGGCTAAAATTCCAGGCTGTTTGGGAATAACTATTGCTAAGCGTGTTTGCTTGCCTCCTGATAAACTTTGATTTTCAATGAATTTAAGTTTTTTGGGCAAACGATAAGCAATTTCTACATCAAGCGAATTTTTAACAGGAACTGTGACAGAAAAACCAACCACTTTTTTGTTTGATTGAAAAGAATAATCAACATCTTTGTCTATATCTAAATTAGAATCCCCTACTTTAACAGAGATAATTTCAGCATTAGAGGGAATGTAGTGGCGAAGATAGCTGCGATAAACACCACCAGGCCAAGCATCGGCCGGACTCTGATTATTATAATTAATAGTAGTGGTGACTGCTAATTCTTTAGTTTTAAAAATAGTCAGCTGTTGTTGAATGTTTCTTTTGAGAAAATAGTTGGCTTTATTGATCCCCAAATTAGCTTCGACTAAATAAGTATAGTCAATAACTGATGGGGACTGGAGGGGATTATCAGGAAAAACAGGATCATAAATCATTCCAGCCCAATTTTGCTCAACTAAGACTTTTTGGGCGCTATAATCATGAAGATAAACCAATAGTTGTTTTTGGCGAAGGCCTGTTTCTAAAGCTTGAGTAAATTTAAGAATATCTGCTGAAGACCCATTTTTAATAAAATCAAAAATCTCTCTGGCTAAAGATCCAAGAAAATCTTTTTTCTGGGTAGAGCCAGGGAAAAAATTTATCTCAGAATGATATTCAGCTCTTTCAAAAAGATTGTCAGAATTTACTTCTTCATTATAGTCAGATAAAACAATTGGGCCGGTTGCTTTTAACAGTTCTCTAGCAAGAGGAAGATTGACAGCAATAACTCCGTCAACATTGCGGTTGGTGGTTTTTCTTAGAAACCATTCAGATTGTTGGGCGGCAATAGAAAAATCAGGATCCCAGTTAGAATCACGAAAAAACCAAAGATCCTGTCCCAGATATTCTTTAATAGGTTCGGGTGGTTTAACATATCCTTTAAGTTGTCCATCTGCAGAATAAATGTCTTCAACAGTAAAATCAAGCAGTTTTCCCTGATCAAAAGTAAGCAGTCCATAAGAACCTATAAAGCCGCCCGTGGGTCGAATTTCAGCGCTGTTTTGAAATAAAAGAAGATAGGTTTTTTTAGAGTCTTGGGCAATAAAACTAGGAATAATAGGTAAAACCAGGCGAGCTTGATTTATTTGTTTGCGTATATTGGGCAAGGCTGCAGTTAATTTTTGAATTCTTGAATTAAGAGAAACAGTAAAATCTGAAGAAAGCTGATGACCGCTTTGCAGTTCTGATTCAACAAATGAAAGTTTATTAAAAGCCTGATCAAGGTTTATTTGAATTTGCTTTAAAGCTTCATTAATGTTGCCATCACTATGATGAAAAACAATTTGAGTAATGAAGGTTCCGGCTTCACCTGCTTTAGCTAGGTATAAAGCGCCCTGAGAAAGTTGAGAACCAATAAAAAGCAGTCTGTCTAAATTTGTTGTTAAAGAGCTTAAACCAATAATTTTGGCTGCCGGCTGGATTTGTCTTAAAATGGTTCTGCCTCTGGAAAAATCCTGATAAGCATTTTGAGTTAGTTTTTCTGCTTGGTTAACTTGAGAAAAATCAGTTAACTTGCTAACTTTATTGAGATTTTGAAAACCACTATAAATTGAAAGTGCAAAAACACCTGAGGAGAAAACTATTGGGGTAATTAATAAAACAAAAACTATTAAGACTATTTTAATTTTTGAAGAAAATCTAAATTTAAAAAATGGTTTAGGAAGAGAAAATTTTGGTTTTAATTTAAAAGAAGGTATTTTCAGTTTTTTTTTGACAGTACTTGTTGATATTGGTGACTGAGCAGGCTTTATGCCCAAGTTGTCTAAAGAAATTTTTTCTTGTGTTTCTTGTGGTGAAGATGATTGAATCTCCTGATTTAAATCCCCTAGCTTACCTGTTTCCAGCCAATTAAAAGTTTTATTAATTCCCTGTTCTAAGTTAATTTTTGGCATCCAACCAAGATTCTTTTGGGAATTTAAAACTTTCTCAGAAAGACTGGCTGGACCAAGTTGATCAGAACCAGAAATAAATTTAATGTCTAAGTGTTTTGATTTAAATATTTCTTTGAATTTATAAGCCAGGTTGAGAAGAGTAATTGATTCCGGATTGACTAAGGTAAATATCTGGTCAGTCGAACTTTGAGAAAACATTGCTTTAGTTAAACCATAAATAATATCAGAGATGTAAACAGGACGAAGAGGCTTGAGTCCATTGCCGGGAATTTTCAAAGATTGGTTATTTTTTACTGCTAAAAAGAGTTTGGCAAAATCATTGCCGGTTTTAAGATCCATGCGAGGGCCATAAATAAGACCTAGACGGACAATGCGAGTATTGAGGTCATCGCGGTTTGAATATTCAGAGGTAAGAGCTTCAGAAAAACGTTTGGCCTCATGATGAGAATACTCTTCTTCTTTGCTGTGATCTTGACCAAAATACTTAGCAACACTTGTGTTGGAAATAAAGCCGGAAAAAATATCAGCGGTGGAGACAAGTAAGTATTTGGCGTTATGCTTTTTGGCAATTTCCAATAATTGCTTTGTTCCAAGAGAATTTACCAAAAGTGTTTCCAAGCTCATGTCAAGGCCGTTGGTATAGGCCTCAACACCGGCTAAATGAAAAACATAGTCAAGGTGAGGAAGGGGAGATTTTAGAGGATGATTAATGTCGTGTTCTAAAAAAACAAATTTTTTATTATCAAGTAAGTGGGCAATATTATCTTTTTTCCCCGTAGACCAATTGTCAACAGCATAAACTTTGCAATTTTGATGAATCAAGGCATCGCACAAATAAGAGCCAATAAAACCAGCTGCTCCAGCAACAAGGACACTAGGTAAACTAGAAGAAGATTTTAATGTAAAAGTTTTTTTAGCCATGGACAGACCTCTTATTTTTCATATTAGCTGATAAACGCCCCAAGAGCAAGCTTTTTACTGCGGAAAATTCGCCTTTCTTCTTTGGATAGAAAACAGCCTAGAATATTAAAGATTGGGGTGGATTTAATATTAAAATTATTGTTATTACTTTTATTTTTAATGTAGTTCTTGAGTATGTTTATATTTGTTTTCCTCAATAAGCTTTTGTTTTTTCGTCATTACATTGTTATGTGAAATACACATGAGGCAACAAAAATCCAATAAAAAAGTTAAATATTGAAATAAAAATTGGCCTATATGTTTGAAATTACTGCTTATTTAAAGCTTGGTTGAGAAGCGTGTCTGCCTGAATATTTTTTTCTCTTGAAATGGCTGTATATTTTATAGGAAGCCTAAGGTCTGCTTCCAGTTGGCGAATACAAATTATTTGCTGGCGCATATTGGAATTTTTAACTTTCCAAAGTCCATTCAGCTGATTAACTACAAGGGCAGAGTCAAGAAAGAAGTGGTAAGACTTTAAAGAACCAAGTTTGCTTTTGTTTTTAATAAGCCAGGTGGCGGCAAAAATTAGAGCTTGGTATTCAGCAACATTATTGGTGGCAATTCCTATTTTTTTTCCAAACTTATGAATTGTTTTTCCCTGACTATCTTTAATAATTCCCCCGATTGCTGCTGGGCCAGGATTACCTCGTGAGCCTCCGTCAGTATAAATAATAATTTCTTTTAATTCAGGGTTTTTGGGGTTCATCTGTTGGCAAAATATTTTTAGGCTTAATAATTAAATGTCGATTGTTGCCCTCTCCCTCTGATTCAGTAACAATATCTTTGTTTTCTGAAAGACAAGTATGAATAATTCTGCGTTCAAAAGGATTAAGATTGAAAAGGGCAATTGGCTCTCCGGAAAATTTAACTTTTTGAGCTGTGTTTTGAGCCATTTGTTCAAGGGTTTCTTGTCTTTTTTGACGATAATCTCCGATATTAACAGTAACCCTTGTCCAAGTTTTAGTTTGTTTATAAAGAAACATTCCTATAATCAACTGAAGAGCAGCTATAGATTTTCCATGATAGCCAATTAAAATGCCTGTATCAGTATCATCAAGTTGAAGATTAATATTAATAATACTATTATCGTCAGTAGAAATTTCTAAAGTTTTTGGAGTTATTTCTAATTTAGTTAAAAGCTTTTCTGTTATTTTTTGAGCTTTTTTTTCCATACATTGAGTTTAGTTATTTATTATCCGCTTTTCTTTTTAATAAAAATTGTTGACAAGCCATAAAAACAGAAAAGGTGAGCCAATAAAGAACCAAGCCTGAAGGAAACTTAAAACCAATAAATAAAGTCATTACTGGCATAAAGTAAAGCATTTGCTTTTGCATAGAGGCTGCCATATCGTCAGTCTGCTCTTTGGTTTTCTCGGCTTTGGCTGTTGTTGCTTGAGCGGCGGGCATCATTAATTTTGAAGAAAAAAATTGAGAGGCAGCGGCAGCAATTAAAAATATTCCAGGCAACTTATCAATAGTAAAAGAAAAAATCTTGATTGCAGGAATTTTAAAAACATCTGGCTGAGTAAGATCAAGATAAAGAAATTTTGTATTAAGAACATCATCTTTGGCAAATTGCAGAGGAGCATAAAGAACTTTATTTAAATTTTCAATAATATTTCCGTTTGCTTGTAAAACTTGGTTAAATGCCTGAAATAAAGCAATTAAAATAATAATCTGAATTATTTGAGGGAGACAGCCGCTGGCAGGATTAACTCCATGTTTTTGATAAAATTCAAGCTGTTCTTTGGCAAATTTTTGACGATCTTTCCCGTGTTTTTTCTTAAGTTTTTCCAGTTCCGGTTGAAGTTCTTTAAGTTTTTGAGCAGATTTTAAAGAAGGAAGAGTGAGTGGGGTAAGAGCTCCGCGGATAAAAATAGTTAAAGCAATAATAGCTATTCCGAAATTTTGAGCAAAAATCTGATAAAACAAAATTAAAGCGTTAACTATTGGCTGATAAAGAAGAGTGTTCCACATGTAATAGTATTTAGTATTTAGTATTTAGTATTTAGCGGTTAGTTTAGGGGGTCATGGCCTCCTTTAGACCAAGGGTGACATTTAATAATTCTTTTTAAACCCATAAAAGAACCTCTTAATATACCATATTTGGCAATAGCCTGATATGAATATTGAGAGCAGGTGGGCTTAAAGCGACAGGCAGCGTCAGAAAGAAAAAGGGTTTTGAAAAATTTTTTTCTAAATAAAGCTGCTTTTTGATATTGAAGAATAAGTTTAAGGATTATTTTTTTCATTTTTTAAAATCTTTGTATGAATAAGCGCAGTTTGAAGAGCTGTTTTAATTTGAGAAAAAGTCTTATTAACAATAGCTGGTTTTGTTAAAATAAGAAGGTCATAGTTAGGGTTAAGGCGAGAAAGATAAAGATTAAAAGACTGGCGAAAAAAGCGCTTAAAGCGATTGCGAATAACTGCTTTTTTAGAAATTTTAGTAGAAACTACTATGGCGGCTCTAAAAACTGATTTTTGGATTAATTTTTTTTTGAATTTAATGGTAAAAAGAGGGTGGGTGTAGATGTTTTTTGATTTAAGCAAGGCTGGAAAACAATGTCCCGGCAAACGATTTTTAGAGGGTAACATAGAATAAAAATAGCTATACTGTAAGCTTGGTTCTTTTTTTAAGACGACGATTTTTTAAAACTTTTTGCCCGCTTTTAGTGGACATGCGAGTTTTAAAGCCGTGTTTGCGAGAGCGGCGGCGCTTTGATGGCTGATAGGTTCTCTTAGGCATACATTAGTATTTAGTATTTAGTATTTAGTATTTAGTATTTGAACAGTATATCTTATTAAAAGGTTTTTATAAAGGGATTTTCGGGTAAATTGGGTGTTGACGAGCTGTGGATAACTTAGTAGTCTAGAAATATGCGGACAGAAAATTTATGGACAGCAATTCGAACTGAACTAGAACTATCTTTGTCTCCCGGAACTTTTACTACTTGGATTGGACCAATTTCTCTTACAGAGTTGAAGAAAATAAATAAAAATTCTTTTTTAGCAGAAATCAGCTGTCCTTCTATTTTTCATAAAAACCAAATAAGCGATCGCTATTTAGGACAAATACAAAAAATCGCAGAAAAAACTTTAAAGAAAAAGTGCGAAATAGAGCTGTTAATAAAAAGAGAGGAAAGGTTTGTTAAAGAAGAAAAAGAAGGTCTTTTTGCAGTTGATAGAGAAAAACAGATAAGAACTGCATATAAAGTGTCTTTTTCCAGAGTTGGCTTGTCAGAGGGTTTAACTTTTGATAATTTTGCAGTGTCAACCAGCAATGAAGTGGCTCATGCAGCGGTTAAAACAGTGGCAAAAAAGCCAGGACAAGTGTATCCTTTGATTTTTTTATATGGTGGAGTTGGAGTAGGGAAAACACACTTAATGCAGGCAGTAGGACATGAAATTCTTAATAAAAACCCTGATTCTCGAGTAGTTTATTGTACTGGTGAAGAATTTACTAATGAAATTATTGAAGCAATTCGAGGAAGAACAACTGCTAATTTTAGAGAAAAATATCGCAAGGCTAAAATTTTATTATTAGACGATGTTCAGTTCATAGGAGGAAAAGAAGCTGTTCAAGAAGAATTTTTTCACACCTTTAATGCTGTACAAAAAGAAGGGGGACAAGTGATTCTTACAAGTGACAGACTCCCCAATGAAATTACCGGATTAGAAGACAGGTTAAGGTCAAGATTTGAAGGAGGGCTTACATTAGATATTCAAGCCCCTGGATTTGAATTAAGAACAGCTATTTTATTAATCAAGGCTCAACAAAAAAAACTAGAACTACCAATGGCTGTGGCTCAAGTGGTGGCAGCAAACATAGAATCAACAAGAAAACTTGAAGGGGTGTTGATGAGATTGTCAAGTGAAATGGCAACAAGAAAAGAGCCGTTAACAAAAGAACTGGCAATGGCTTTGATAGGAAGGATTAATGGCGAAGTTCGCGGTTTGAAAAAAAACATTTCTTCAAAAAAAGTAGTTGATGTTGTAACAAAATATTACCAGTTAAAAATAAGGGACATTAAGGGAAGTAGAAGGTTAAAAGCTATTGTTGTTCCCAGACAAATAGCCATGTATTTATTAAGAAAAGAGCTTCAAATTTCATTAAAAGAAATTGGCAGAATTTTAGGAGGAAGAGATCATAGCACTATTCTTCATGGAGAAGAAAAAATCTCCAAGCTTTTACCTGAATCTGAACAACTAAGAATAGACATAACCACAATTCGTCAACAATTATATGGAAAATAGTGGAAAACTTTTCTTTGGTGAGGATAAAAACTAACAATTATCCACAAAAATGAAGATATCTACATACTGTCCACAAAATAATCCACTGAATTTATATGAGTTATAAACAAGAAAAAGAAGCGAAGATTTTAGAGAAAATAAAGAGTATAATCCAATTATCCAAACAAACTACTACTATTACTACTAATTAATATATTAGAATAAACAACATGAAAATTTCTTTACTTCAGGAAAATTTGGCAAAAGCTGTGGGAATAACAAGTAGAATGGTGGCAAGTAAGGCACAATTGCCTGTTTTATCTAATATTTTATTAAAAACCGAAAAAGGAAAGGTTAAATTAGGGGCAACTAATTTAGAAACAGGAGTAAATTTGTGGGTTGGAGCTAAAATTGAAAAGCAGGGGGGGGTAACAGTTCCGGCAAGGATTTTTGGAGAATTAGTAAGTTCTCTTCCTCAAGACACAGTAGCGATGGAAGTGAAAGAAGATAAGTTAAGAATTAGCTGCGGGTCAGTAAAAGCAGTTATTAATGGGATTGGAATTGAGGAATTTCCAAAAATGCCAACAATGAAAAACAAGAAAAAAGAAGAGTTTTTTGAAATAGATGCAGAAAAGTTAGCGAAAATAGTAAAAAGAACAGCTTTTGCAGCAGGAATTGATGAAGGCAGGCCTATTTTTACAGGAGTAAAAATGGAGATAAAAAAGAAAAATATAAGACTGGCAGCAACAGATGGATACAGATTGAGTATTGGAAAAATAAAAGGAGTTTCAGGGGTTAAAAAAGAAAGAGAGTTAGTTGTTCCGGCAAAAGCATTGATAGAGATAACAAAAATAATGATTGACACAGGAGAAGGAAATAAAGATGGAGGCGAAAAAATAAGAGTGATGGTGACAGATAAAGGGGCACAAATGATTATGGCAGGAAAAGAAACAGAAATTGTAACTCGATTAATAGAAGGAGAGTTTCCGGATTTTGAAAAAATAATTCCAGCAAGTTCAACTACAAAAATAGAATTAGATAAAGAATCTTTATTAAAAGCAGTTCGGTCAGCGGCAATATTTGCCAGAGACAGTGCTAATATTGTTAAGTTTAAAATAGAGAAGGATGGATTAAGAATTGGAGCTAATACACCTCAAGTGGGAGAAAATGAGGTTGGAGTTGAGGGTAAAAAAACAGGGGAGGATGGGGAGATTGCTTTTAATTGCAGATATTTGTTAGAAATGTTAATGGCAATAGATGAAAAGAGAATAATATTAGAAATAGGAGGAGCTTTGAGTCCGGGTGTTTTTAAGACATTAGAAGATGAGAATTTTTTGCATATTATTATGCCGGTGAGAGTACAGGGTTAAATTCTAATTTTCCTTGTCATCTCGAGCTTGTCGAGAGATCTAGTGAAACGTATTACGCTAAAGCTGGATTCCTCGCCTGTGCCTCGCCAGAGGCGAGGCTTTGCTCGGAATGACAAAGAGCTTGGAATAACATTAAATAACAAATTACAAATCACAAATCACAAACAAACAAATTACAAACTACAAATAGGGAGAAATTAGCGTTTAGGGGGAGTTGGGGGAGGTTTGGCAATAGGCTTGACCTTGACGGGGGCGGCGGCTGTTTTAGTTTGTTGAGTTTTAAGGGCTTTCATTTTTAAAATTTCGCGAGGATCACTGGTAATAAGCTGGTGTTCTTCGGGAGAGGAAACAACGCGGATAGCAACGTGATTGCTGCCGGCAAAAAGGATGCCGTGGCCAATGCCAGCTCCTAAAAGAAGTCTTTTTTCTCCTTCAGATAAATAAAAGGTTTTGGCAAGTTTTTCAATAGCAGCAGGAGACTGTTTCATTAAGATTTGAATTGAAGAGTTAGTAACAATGGCTTTGCCATAATCGGTTGATAGAAAATCTTCAACGTCTTGAGTGATGGTAGTAAGTCCAAGATAGTATTTTCTAGCTCTTTTAGCCATAGAGTAAAGGAAAGAAGCAGAGTCGGGATATTTCATCATATACCAGGCCTCGTCAATAATAAGCAGGCGCTTTTTTAAGTCTTTTTTAATTCTGGTCCAAATATGGTCAAGAATAATAAACATAGCAATGGGGCGGAGAGCATCTTCAAGTTTTTTAACAGAAAAAACAGTAAAAGTATTATTTATTTCAATGTTGGTGGGTTGATCAAAAATTCCTCTGAAAGAGCCTTTAACAAATTTTTCCAAACGAGCGGCTAAAGATTCAGCAGTAGGTTCTTCCATGCCAACAAGAGCTTTATAGAGGTCTTCCAGTAATGGAGGTTCCTTTTTTTGAGTATCAGGATCAGGGGTAATACCTTTTTGTTTATAAGTAAGAATAAGAGAACGATCAAGAAGAGCTTCTTCTTGGGGTGTGAGCTGGCCCATAATGGTTTTGAAAAGAGAATGAAGAGAGAGAATCTTTTGACTAAGTTCGTTTTCTCCTTCCTGGTAAACTTGAGATAGGTCAAAAGGATTGATTTTTGACTTAGTATTGTAAGAAAAATCAACATATTGGCCACCAACAGCATCACATAAAACCTGATATTCGTTTTCAGGGTCGATAATAAGTACTTCTGTGTCAAACATAAGAGATCTTAAAGCCTCTAGTTTAATTAAATAGGATTTTCCAGCGCCTGATTTAGCAAAAACAACAGAGTTGGCATTTTCAAGGGAAAATCTATCAAGAATAATAAGAGAACTATTGTGCTGATTAATTCCGTAAAGGACACCTTGATTTTGAGTGAGCTCAGAAGAAGTAAAAGGAAAGGTGGTAGCAAGGGAGGTGGTATCCATGTTGCGGGTAATCATTAAACGATCTTGAGCAGTAGGAAGAGTGGCTTTAAAAGCGCTTTCCATTTGCAGACTGGCAGGTTTAGAAGTAATCATTAGAGAACCAAGGGTAGATTGGATTTGTTGAGAGATTTTATTAAGTTCTTTGAGGTCAAGCGAGGGGATAGTGATATAAAGACTGAATTGATAAAATCTTTCGGCTCCTTTAGCTAATTGTTCCTGAAGAGAGCGAGCGTCTTCAAGCTTAACTTTAGTGGAAATGTCAGCAATTTTTCCTTGTTCAGTGTCAGATTGAATTTCTGCTTCCATTTCTCCAATTTTGCGACGAAGATCGTCCATAATATTACGACCTTCAACAGGGTAGATAAACATAGCAATATTGAGTGAATGTTGAAAGTTAATTAATGGGGCTAGCCAATTGGCATTAACAAATCTGGGATAACCGGAAACAAACAGGGTTTTAAAATATGTATTGTCAATTTTCAAATGACTAAAGTCAACTTCAATGGCGCCAGGGGCAATAATATCTTTAATAGAGGTAATGCCCTGAGAAAGTTTTTGCTGAGGAGAGGGTGTGATTGGAGGAACCTTTTTTGGATCAGGAGTGGTGGGTTTTTGAGTGGTTGGTTTTAATCCGGGAATTTTAAATTTCATAATGTTTTAGTTTGAGTTGGTTGAACTGGTGGCCCGCCCCTTTGGGTCGAGACAGGTTTTTCCGGAGAGACAGCAGCTTGAACAATAGGAGTATCGTGTTTAGTGTTGCCGCTGAAGTCAGCAGAATTACCATTAGGGTTATAGTAAAGATAAAAAAGTTTAATTATTTCTGAAGTAGTGAGTTGTCTGGCTTTAAGGCCTAGTCTTGTAAGCTGACCAAGAATATGGTCTCTTTTGGGAAAAAGAGCAGTTTTGGCTTTTTCAAGAATATGTTCTTTGTCAAATGGAAGGCCTGGCTTTTTCTTAACAGTAGAGGTTAATGTAGAAGCAATTCCAAGTTCTAGGGCGGAAAAGGGAATGACAATATAGAATTTTTTATCTAAAACTTCATTTTCTTTAACAATTTTTTGAATAAATTGACTATATTTTTGCAGTTGATTTTTCAATTTAGGATTTTGAATTTTGGACTCTTGAGCATTAAGAAGAGCCAAGTAAGAAGAAACGTTTTTTCTTTGAGAGCGAATAATAATTTGAATAGGGAAGGTAAGAGAGTTTAAAAGTCCAGCATAAGCGTAAATAATAGCGTCTTGCTCGCCCTCTGATAGAAGACTGAAGTTAACAGCAGTGGTTTGCAGAATCAGACAACATGAGCCGTCTTTGAGCACGGCTATATTATCATGAACAGTTTCAATGTCTAAATGACCTTGAGTGCTGGATTGAATTGGGGCAGTCGGCATATTAGTTAATTGCTTGTATTTTTAATGGAGGAATTACCTCGTTTTTAGCTTCAAATTTCATTATAGCAAAGCGGTGATCTGGATGTTCAGAACTGATTGCATAAATGCCATCTGTTAATGGAGTGGCAATAAAGAATTGGCCAAGCTTATTGGATTTAAGAGCGCGGACAGGATGATTGCCGGAGTCTTTTATTTCTAAAATGGCATTGGGAATTATTTTGCCGGCTTTATCAAGAGTAATGCCGGAAATGAGGTTGGGTTTTTGAGAAGCTTGGGGAATAATAACATCCTTGGCAAAAGAAACATTGGTTATTGGGATTGATGGGGGAGGTGTGGTGGGTGGTTTTATAACAATAGGTTTTTTTGGTTTTGGTTTGACAGCTGCTGGGGTGGCGGTAGCTTTTGGCTTTGTTGGTATTTTTTTAAAAGCATCTGGTATGGCTGCTAATTTTGGCTCAGGCGGAGTTTTATAAACAGTAATGTGGGGAAGGAGGCACATTTGGGGATGCATGAGTTTGCGAACACGAACACCCTTTATTGGAGAACTAATGGGAGTTTTTGGTTGAGGGATGGATTTTTTTGGAAAAGGAACTTTAGCCCCCAGAGCTCCAAAAAGATTAGTAATATGGGAAAGGTATTTGGATTCAGCTTTTTCAAAAGCAGTAGTTGGTGTTTGGGGAAGAGATTGAAGATATTCTTCAAGCTTTTGAGGTTGAGCAGAAGATGTTTTTGGCTGAGCAGGTTTAGGTTTAGAAGGAGTGAAAATATCTAGTGGTTTAGGGGCGGGTTTCCAAATAAACTGGGTGGGAGAATAAACAGCTTTAATGAAATTTAAGATCCATTGATCTAAAGGGCGATTTTCAAAAGGAATAAAAGCTAGAGCAAAACCAAGAATGCCAAATATAGGGCCAAGAGTCCATTTAATAAGAAAGTTAAGATTGGAAGAAAAGATAAGCCAAGCAATGACTCCGCCGCTAGCCAATTCTAAGAATTGTTTTAAGGTCATGTTGCCTACAAGGCGGAATTTGTAGGTGGTGACATTTTGAGGGATAGGATGTTGCTGCATGTTAAGACTATTATAGAGAAGAAGGAGGAATAATTATAGTTCTATCCATTCAAGACGAAGATCAGTGAGGTCGCTTATGCCTTGTTGTTCAAACCATTTAATAGCTTGGTTTTTAGCTTGTTTATGAGGTGATTGCAGGTTGACAGCAAGAGTGCTGTTTTGGTAATTGTAATTAATAGTAAATTCAGGTTTTATGATAGGGGTGGACTGGCGGATTTTTTGGAGAGATAATTCATCTGTAGAGCTTGATTGATTTGGTAAAGAGAAAGCAGAAGAGGTGACACTTGATTGACCAATTGATTGAACAACAGGAATTCCTATAGCGCCAGTACTAACAAGAGCAACAGCGTTTGCGGTAGCAGCAGGAATAGTACCGATTAAGCCACCGCTGAGAATACCAGCGGGACCAAAAAGAATTGCTCCAACAGTAGCAGGAATAGCGGCAATGGTCATCCAGTTCCAGCCTAAAAATGCTCCAATTCCAGCGCCAAGAAGACCGCCGGAAATAACGCCGACAACAACACCTAAAGCTCCACCAATAGAAAAACCAATAATGCCGCCAAGAATTGCTCCTCCAATGCTAAAAACAGAGCCGCCAATAATGGATCCTAAAGCTTTAAGGCCGCCAAGAATGGTTTGAAGAGCTTTAGCTCCTAAAGCAGCAGTGTCCTGGCGAAACTTTTGTTTTTGGGATTGTTTTTTGATTTTATTAAAAAATCCTTTAGCAATAAGAAAAGAGCCTTGAATGATGGCTAAAGGAATGCCTATGATAGTAGCGGTTTCTAGAGTTAAGGCGCCGATAGTGGTTAAAGCAGTTCCTATTCCTTTGGTAGCGGTACGAGCAGCTAAATTAGCGCCAATCTTAATCATGACTAAAGCTGTTTTTCGTATAAACCAACGGGTAGCCCGACTTTTAACAGCAGAAGGGCTCCATTTTTTCCAGAATTTTTTTGCCCTTATTTTAACAAAGCGATATCTTTGAGCATTGTGGCGGAGAAACTTGTTTTTAGAAACAATGGTGCGAGTTCTTTTTTTAACTGCTTGTTTAGTGTTGAACCAAGCAAGATTGAGGCGCAGACGGGGAGCAACAAGCCAGCCTAAAGGAGTTTCTTGTTTGAATTTTTGATACTTTTCAGAAAAGTTATCATATTTTTCATTAAGAGTTTGATAAAAACTATAGGGTTTGTCTAAAAACTTATTAGCTTTAGATAGAACTTGTTGGTGAGTTTGATAAACAGGATGGTAAAAATTTTTGGCAATAAATATTTGAGGACTAAGTTTAAGAGCTGTGCGGTGAGCTTTAAGATTAAGCTGATGTTTTGGATTTAAGGGGTTAAGAGTGATTTCGTGAATACGAGAAATTTCTGCTTGAAGATGTAGAGGAAGCTTTGGGTTATCAGCAGAAAAACCTGCTTTAGCGTGAGCAAGGGCAATGGAGCTAACTTGTAAATGCTTGGCTTGAATTGAAGTTTTTTTGGTAATTATAGGCCCTTCAGTAAATGGGCCTTGGCGAGGCAAGGAATTGACGGATTGTTGAACATGTTCAGTAATTTCAGAAAGATGGTTTTTTTTGATTTCTTGACAAAGTTGATAAACTTGATTAGGACCGAGCTTGACTAAATCTGGATTTTGAAGATCTTCAATTAAAGTTTTTTGAGGATTATCTAAAATGCGCTCAATTTCTTTTTTGCTAGGATTATTGGCAGCTGCTTGTCTAACATCTTCGATAACAGCACGAATGGCAAGGCGATCAGTTCCAAAAATATTGCCTTTTGAAATAGAATCGGTTAGTTGTTCCGGATCAATGAAGTTGTCGGCTTGTATTTGATCAAGCTTGTGAGCAGCTTGGGCAGTTTTTTGGGCTTGTTCAGGAGAAAGAACTTGCTGGATATTTTCAGCCAGTTCTTTTTCTTGTTGAGGACTGAGAAGATTATAGAAGTTTTGGCGGACTTGTTCAGCAATATCAATGGCTTTTTCAATTGATTCTTCAGCTGCTTGAGAATACTCTTGTTTGTCTAAGTTAGGATGTTGTTTTAATTCCTGAAGAATGTGATAAGAGATTTGATCTTGAGCATATTGAATAAGCTCCTGGCGACTTATTGAAGGAAGACTTGTTGACAGGCTTGTTTCTAAAGACTCTTTGATTTTAGCAGCAATTTTTTTTCTAGTAAGATTAATAAAATATTGAAGGCGGTTTTTTTCTTCAGAAACAGAAGCATCGGGCATATGTTTAGTATATCAAAGAAAAGAATTTTTATTGAGTTGGAGGAGGAGATTGGGAAGATTTAAGTTTATCTTTAAGAGCTTGAACTTGTTCTTGGGATTGAGTTTCATCAATTTTAACTAAAAGCTTGTTAAAAATTTCATTTTCAGCGCTGATGAAATCTTGTTTTTCATAAACAGCTTTTCCAGAAGTCATTTCTTCAAGCATTTGATCCATTTTTTCTTTAACATGAGCCTGATAAGTAATAGAAATTGAGCGCCAACAAGAGTTAGTAATAGCTATTTTTTGAGCTTCACTAAGACTAGGAAGCTGTTTAAGAATTTTGTCTTTAACAGCTTTGTTAAAGGGGGTGATTTTAATAAGATTGGATAATGGAATTGAATTCATATATTAAGTTACCATTTTTCTAATATTTTGTTGTTCAGTTTCACTAAGGTTGTTTATAAGGCTTTGAGAAAGACTTTCAATCATAAGAAGAAGAATAGATAGGTCAAGGCCGGAGATGCGGTTAGTGTTAGTAGTAATATATTGATCAAGTTTTACTTGGTCAACTTTGTTATTTGCGACAATTTCTTTGACATCTTTTTTAACAGTAGAAGGAAGATTTGTTAATGTTATTTTCTTTTGCTGAACTAGGGTGGCTAGATTAAAGGTGTTAAGTTTGGCAAGTTGGGATTGAGACATATGTTCTCTTTTATATTTATCCACTGCTTTTTCTGCCTTTTCTTTAGAAAGTTCTTTAATTTTGTCTTTAATTGGTTGTGATTCAAGGGCTAGTTTTTTTGCTTCAATGAGTAAATTATTATAATTACCATATTGACTGTTATAAGTATTATCAGGTTCGTTGTGTTCTTTGTCCCACATTCGATTAAGTTCGTTATCAGCATATATTATTGCGTTTTCTTGAGCTTTTTGATTATCCCAATCTTGAGGTGTAGCTGTTAATTGTTTAAATCGTTCGCGAAAAAGTTTTTCATGTCTTTGTTTTGCTAATCTAAAGTAAGCTTTTTTAACTTCTTCATTGTCATTTCTGAGAGATTTTTCTACATCTAGTTTAATTTGAGTCTTGTATTGATCGGTTTCCTCTTTCTTTTCGACTTCTGTTTTAAAATCATTGTCTTCAACAATTTCTTTAGGCTGAGGTTTACCATTGGCATCACAAACAATTTTTTTGTTTTCATCAGTGAGAATAAATCTTTTTACTCCTTTTTTAATGGCTTCATCAGACATGCCTTTGGTTCTAAGATCTTTTTTACTAAAGCCGGCAAGAAGAAGAGTGGCGGCGTGTTTGGGTTTGGCGTCTTGAAGACTGTCTGAATTGAGATTTTCAAGAGTGATTAGAGGAGCAGTGGTTTCAATAGAAGATAATTTTTGTTCTATGGCGGTAATAACAATATCTGCCCGCATGTTAGGAGAGCAGTGGGTAATCATGGTTAAAAATTCTTGTTGTAGTGCTGTTTGAAGGTTTGGATAATTGCTTTCTAACTTTTGTTTTATTTGTTCAGAAGAAGAATCTTTTCCTAGGTTAAGATGGCTGATGAGTTTTTTACGAAAAAAAGGGTGATTGTCAGTAGCAGACATGATCCAATCTTGATTAGTTATGGGATTTTCTGAAGAATTAGGGAGAAGGAGTCTGTTAAAGTAGCTAAAAGGCTTTTTTTTATTGTTAATCCAATCGTCAAAATTGTCTTTTTTGGAGAAAATATCAAGAATAGCCCTAGAAGAATTATCAGGTGAGGCGGCTTTTTTTAAGTCATCTGGGGCTTTTTCAAGATGAGGGATAAATTCTTCTGCTTTTCCTTCCAAGATTTGTAAAACATGAGCTTGTTCAGCTTTAACAGCAAATTCGGCGATGGATTGAGGACTATCAGGTTTAAATTCAAACTTTCCTTCTTTTATAGCTCTGCTAACAGTAGAGCCCCATGCGCCCCAACGAAAAGGTTTGCCTTCTATGGCTCGCTGAAGATTAAATTTTTGACCAAAAGCAAAATATGATTCTGGTAATAATGAAGCCAGGAATATTTGTCGTTCTTTTTTAAATTGTTCTTGAGTATGTTTAGTTAATTTATCAGAGTCTTTTTCTTTAAAAGGGCTGTAGCCTTTGGTGCGCTTGGGTTCGTCAAGATGAGTGGTTTTGATAAATTTTTCAATCTGTTTTGGTGTATAGCCACAGATTTGTCTTGAGGTACTTGGATCAGAAACAACAGAGAGAAGACTGAGAAGACGACTAGTATTAGCTAGAGAATTTTCGTCAAAATCCCCATTTTCAAGGTCTTGAGATAAGGCGAACCAGCCAGTAACAGTTGCATGAAGGGGTATTTCTGCTTGGTCATGATCTTTTTCTATTACTTGAAGAAAATCTTTAATAAAATTATGATTGCGTTTAGCTATTTTTTGAGGACCTGTTAATTTTTCTTTGCCTATTCCTGGAGAAGTTTTAATAACGTGTTCTCGTTTAGCTTCGGCGGGAGGACGTTGTTCTTTAGCAAGTAGTTGATGTCTGGTTGGCATAAGATATGTTGGTTAAATTATTATAGTTTGTTTTTTTGAAATGAGTCAATGAGGAGGTATAGTATAATATAAGATATATTATGAGGAATGATGCTGAAAGTGGAACCGGAGGAGTAGAAAGTACTGCCAGTGGGCAAGAGGCAGTTAAGGCGGTGGTGGATTTAAAAAGTAATGAGTTGGAGGAAGTAGTAAAAAAAGAGTCGGTAGAGGCTGTGAAAAAAAGACTGCAACAGGCAAAAGAAAAATTGGAGAAAACAGCAAGAAAGATAAAGCAGGATTTGGGAGAAAAATTGGCAGTAGGGGGAAAACATAAGGAAGAATTGGATAAATTTATTGAAAGCATAGAAGGGGAAGCAAGAAAAATTCAAGGGAGAAATATAAGTGATGGGGAAAAATTTAGTGACCTGGAAGAATTAAAAGAAAAAAAGAAAGAAGAATTGAGAAAGAAAATTGAAAATTGGCGAAAAGCAGAAGAAAAGATAGATGATAATGAGTTGAAGAAAAGAGCAGGAGGGGAGGAGGATAAGAAAATTAGAGAAAGAGCAGAGAGAGTAGTGAACAGGATTATTGAATTAAAGAAAGAAATTAAAGACTTAGATGCATTAAAGAACAATGTGGAGAAAGCTAAGAGAGAAATAGAAAGTGATTCGAATCAAAGGACTGAACAAGAATTGAAGACAGCAGTGGTAAGCTTTACAGAGAAATATAATGAAATAGCAGGGGGAATGCGGGGAATAGCAAAAGAAACGCAAGAGATGGCAAGGGAGATTGAGAAATTGGGTGGGCGGGCAACTGATTATAGTGGATTGGAATATAGTCTTGAGGAGAAAATTAATAGAACGATAAGAGAAAGGCAGGCAAAACTATCAGGAGCAAAAAAAGCGATTGATTTAAAAGATAAGGTGAAATTATTTAAAGTAAGAGCTTTTGGTTCTCAGGCAGATATTGAACTTACAGATAGAGAGCTTGATCAAATATTGTTAGAGATAGGACAAGCTGAAGGAAAAGGAGAGATTAGTGAAAGTTTGGCTAAGAAAATGGAAGCAGATATAACAAAAGCAATGAAAAGAGTAGGGGTTTTAAGAAAAGCTAGAGAAAAGGTACAAAAAGGAGAAGAAAAGGAGGATATAGAAATAGGAAAGGAAGAAAGGAAGAAGATGAAGGAAAGATTGAAAGAATATGGATTACCAGCAGCAGATCAAGAAAGATTAATGAAGTTGAGCGGAGGAGATTATGAGGAATTGAATAAAATAATTGGAGCCGGGGATGATGTGGTTAAAAATACAGATGCAACGTCAAGAGGAATGGAGGGGGATCCTGAAGATATTGATCATAGAATCGAGGTGATGAGAGCAATTGTAAATGGTAATTTTCTTGAAAATTATACTTCTTGGAGAAAAACAGTTGAATCACAATTTAGACCAGAGAGAATGTTAGATGATGCTAAACGAGAGATTATAGCTACGGCAGTTCATAGGCTGGAAACAAAAGGAGGGGAAAGAGCGATAATAGAAGAGGATGTAGAAGCTTGGGTGTTAGAGAAATTTAGCAGAGTGATTGCTGGTGGTGAAGAAAGTACAGGATATTCAGCTAGACAATTTTTGGCAGAAATATCAGGAATATTGGAAGCCAAAGATTTAGATTTTGAAGGATTATTAAAAAGAGATAATCAACAAATAGAGGGGTCTAGACTTGAAAAAGATTTTATTAATGAATACACGGAAGGAATAAAAAAATCCTTTGGAGATGACGATGGTGAACATGTGATCCGAGCGAGTAATGATTTCAGAGAACAAATGACAGCAGTGATTGTGATTAATGAATTGAGAAATGCTTATGATCGATCAGTATCGCCTGAAGATATGATGAGAATTTCAGGGGTAGCTAAAACAGATCAGATGGCTTGGGCAATGGATTTGGAAAGTACAAAAAAAGAAGTTAGCGGTAGATTGGCATTTTATGAGGTAGAAGTGGATGCAGAAACAGGTTTAAGAAAAACTTTGAGCTTAAAAGATTTTAATGATGAAAAGTTAACTAATAGTGTAATAGATCAGTTGCATACGGCTGAGATAAATAAAGGGGGAGTGAAAATGGTGATAGAAGCAAAAGGTAAAAGATTTGAGATAAAACCAAGCGATTTTGATAAGTTACTGCAAATAGAAGATCAAGAATTGTCGGTACAAACAGGAGATGTAATGGATATTTTAAATCAAGGAAGATTTGCTAATGGTGTTTTGAGTTCGCGAAGTCAAGTGAGCGACAAAATGAAAAAAGAGGTAGTGAGAGAAGTAATGATGGTGGGATTAGGCTTGGTAGATATTGATGGAGAGATAAATACGGAGAGAATTGAGAAGTTAGTGAAAATTAGATATGATGACAAGAATGCGAGTTTAAAACTATATAGTGCAGCAACTGGAGAAAATTTAACTGGAAAAAAGAGGCAAGTGAGATTAAGAATGATAATGGAAAAAGTAGGAGATAATCCAAGGATAAAGCATGCAGTCAGTGGAGAAAAAGTATTGAAATTGAGAGAAGGTAAAGATGATGAGATTTCGATGGTTATAGGTGGCGTTAGAGAGGCAGGACATAGTCTTGATGATATGGAGAATGAGTATAAGATGGTGTTTAAATTAGCTGAAGGAATGTGGAATTTTACAGGATTGTCAATTGCTCATTGGGATAAACAACATTTGGGAGATAATAAAGACTGGCATAGAAAGATTTTGCATTTTGTTAAATATGCCCATATGTTTGGTATAGGGCCAGGACATTTGCGGGAGCATGTAGGGATTGATTATCATGATTTTGTAACCAGAAGGTTGTCAGAAATAGTGCCGGAATTATTTGATAAAAGCATTATTTTAAAATGTAAGAATGGAAAGGAAGTTAAAGGAACTGATGCGTTTGAGAGAAAAGAATTAGTAAGGTTGTTGGTGAAAGATAGAGATGGATTTTTTCTGAGCAGGCAAAGAATGTTGGATATGTTTGGCAGGTATAGAGAATGGGAGAATGAAAAAAAAGGGAAAGGGAAGAAGTGGTTGCGCAATATTTTGGAAGAAAAAGCTCAATATAGATTTGGGAAACATAAAGGAACAAGGTTAGTGAATAAGCATTGGGATGATATGGCAGAGTTTGATTGGACAAAATCTTTAAAAAGAGATGGAAGATTAATAGAAATGGAAGGTGTTCCTAAAGAAAAAGTTAAAGAAGAAACTAGGGGATTTAGAGGAATTTACTGGTTTGCTAAAAAACAATATAATTATGCTAATTTGAGTTGGGGACGAGGAAAAAGGCCGACTGATAATATTTGGAGCCAGAGATTATACAAAGAAGCTCAGTATATATTTTCAGGAGATAAAACTAGAGCGGCATGGATTCCTTGGTTGGCTGGAAATCCAGAATCAATAAATGGCTTAATTCAGGTAATTAAGATGTCTGGATGGTATGATCAAGCAGATTTGAATAGAAAAGGACAGTTAATGTTAGGCAAGTGGCATGAATATTTTACTAATAGATGGGTTCCTATAAAAACAGCGAAGATGGATATGCACCATAATAATACACTTGAAGATGAAGATAAACCAGTTGATGATTGGGATGGAACATTAAATTATGAAAAAGAAACAATAGCGCTTGGAGCTTGTTTAGCTAGAAAAAGAGGATTAAGACCTTATACGGCTGGTCAATTTGCTGAAGTAGTAAATCAGATGCAAAGAGCAGGAGTATTTACACCACTTTATGCGAATGAAATAAGGCGACAGGTGTCAGAGTTGGGAGGATACACAGAAGCGATTGATACACAGGTGGATAAAATAAAACCTGGAATAGTGAGAGCGCCGTTGAAATTGTTAAAATCTTTGATTCTTGGTTCTAATGTAAATAAGGAAAAATTGGGGGCGTTAGGGGCATTGTGGTTTTGGGATGAAAAGAGATTTCCGGGGGTATTTGGAATTTTATGGAAATTGATAGATATTATTTGGTCTGATTTTAGGCGAAGCTTAGGAGATATTTTAAGAGGAATGGTTAAAAAAACAGAAGAACAAATAGGAGAAGCTTTCAAAGAAGGAACACAAGCATAGACATAGTTTAAGTGACAGTTTTTGTTCCCATATATTTGCCAAGTTCTTGAGCTTGATATGTTGCCTGGCGTCTTTGAGCGCGGGATTCACGCCAGCTGGAAATAATAGAGCCAGGGAAGACAGCAGCAGCTTGGCCGATACCAGCAAGAGCAGCTTGGCCGGCAGGAATAGCGGGTTTGGCTTTGAGAGCTTCTTGAATCATTTTAACAACCTGAGGAAGCATGAGAATTATGCCTAAGCCGATAATATGAGTGATATTAGTGGCTCCGCCGACAAAATTTATTAAAGGGGGAGTGAAAAGAGAACTATTGTCGGTGGTAGGACTGTCGAGAATAAGAGTGCCGATGAGAATAAGAATAACAACAGCAGGAAAAGCAGCAGCATTGGCAATGAGATTTTTAATCCAAGAATTGAAAGTATTAGCATTAGGAAGAGCATTAAAAAGAAGCATAATGGGACTGAAGATAACCTGAATTATTATATTGACATAGGCAATAATTAATTGGAATAAAAGTTTAAATAAGCTGAAGACAATAGCAACTCCAACGATTAGTTGGACAATTGCTCCGGTAAGTTTATTGCCAACGGTTGTTTGAGCGAATGTACTGTCTCCAAAGATGTTTATTGCGAACTCTTGAAAATTTTCACCGAATTTCTGAGCAATTTCTCCAGGTTTAAAGTTTCTGAAAAAATCGAAAATATTTTCACTGAAAAAGTTGCTTGCCTGAAGATTAGGGTCAGAGCTAAGTGTGTTGACAGACAGATAAATAAAGAAGTAAATAAGATCAAGAATAAAACCAGCGATAGCATAGGAAAAAGTGATAAGGATAAGGGTAATAATTAATTTAGGAAGAGCTAATTGCAAGTTGACGGCAGTTTGAGGATTTAGTTTGGTACGGAACATGATCATAAAGCCAACAACTGTAAAAATAATGATGAAACAAGCATAGGCAATATTTCTAAAAGTTTTCCAAAGAGACATAATACCACCAAGGCCAGCATAGCCAGCACCAGTTTCTTGAGCATAAGCAGGAGAGGTTAGTTTGAGACGGGAGCCAAGATCAGCTAAATATTCGATTGAGCTGGCAGGAGGCCGGGTAACAATACTGGTGATAGAATTGCTGGCAACCTGAATAACGCTGGTATTATTTAGTTGGCCAGATTCTTTCACTCCTTTTACTGATCCTCCTATATTTACATCTCCTGGTCCAAAAATACCATAAATTACACCATTAAAATGATTAAGTAAGATTGCGGTGCTAAATGTAGTTAGGTCCATGGGAGAATCTTCAACTATTTTGATATATTCTTTTGTGTTAGAAGTGAAATTACTGCCACTGCTGCGCCAAATTTCGATAGGCTCTGCAAGAACAGGAGAAGGAGATATTATAAGAAAAACAGCTAGGAGAAAAAATAAAGAAGAGAGCAGTTTCATGTTGAAATTAGTATAACATATTTAATTTTTTTTATTAATTAATTTTAAGGGTAAAAGAAGAATAAGATTGAGAAAAAGAGTGAGAGAAAAAATTGCAGAAACAAGAAAAAGAAGACTAGAAAAATAAGAGATTATGCTAATTGGGAGATTTAGATTAGCAAGTTTAAAAATACCAAAAACAATAAGAATAAAAATAATAGGTAAGCCAGCTGCTTGAAGATCTGAGACAGAAGAAAACATGGTGTTGGAGATAGTAAATAATAAATAATAAATAATAAATAGTAAAATTATGGGAGTTTGGGAGAAGCTTTGAAAAAGTTGAGGAAGGAGATTTATAGGAGAAAGGGTGGCAGGATTAAGGTTAAGGCCGAAACGGAGAAGACCCCAAAGAGTGAAAGTTCCAAGGAGAAAGGGAGCTGTTCCAATAAGAGTGAGACGGAAAGGGTCAGCAGAGGAGATTTGGGCAGAACCAAGTTTAAGCTGATTGTTTTTAAGTTGAGGTTTGAGGGAAAGATGGCCAGTGGGAACGCGAAGAATTTCAGCTGAGAGAATATGAGCAAATTCATGGAGAAAAATACCGGGAAGAAGAAGGAAGAAAAAAAGATTTAATGCAGTTGATTGAGAGCGAGTAAGACGGAGGAAAAATTTAATAATATGGGAAAGAAGAGCTTGGGAGGAAAGGTAAAGGAAGATGATGGAGAATGTAAATAATAGGATGGAAATAAGCATATGGAGTTATTCTTGAATTAATTCTTGGGATTGTGAGTTTTGCTCAAGGAAATAATAATCTTGGGTTTTGATATCAATATTAATATCTTCTAAAGATTTAAGAGCTTGTTGTTTTATTTCCTCAGTAGTTTCAGTAATAAGGCGAATTTTAAAAGCATTTTTGTTGAAATCATAAAAAATATGGTAGTTTTCAGTTATTATTGGCATGTGGTTATACCAAGGATATTTTTCAAAAAGGTCTTTAAGGGCATTATTATAAAGAATATCGTTTTGAGTTTGTTGAATTAATTGTTGTTGAAATTCTTGAGATGAGTAAGGATTGGTTTTAAATTCAAAAGAATCTATTTGTTGATTTTTATAAAAAATAGAAACAGAATAGTTTGTATTTGGTTGAAGATAATTTTTAGGAGTGATTTGCAAATTGTTGTTATCCCATTTAAATTCAGTTTCAAATTCAGGATTTGTTTTTATTGTTATTTTTTGTTTTTGTTTATTGGATATTTTTTGAGAAAAATCAATATTTAATTTAGACTGATCTGGGAAAAATAGAGTTTTATCTATATTGTTTGAAATTATTTTTGGTTTGGCTGAAGGTGTGGGAATTAAGAGAAAAATGATGATTAAAATTCCAATTATTAAAGCAATAGTTTTTTTTGGATATTTTTTTATTATTTGAATAAGATTAAAAATTTTCATGTTTATTTTATTAATTAGAACTACCAATGGCTTTTACATTAATTTTGTCATTAACTTTTTGAAAAATACCGTTTTCTGCAGGATAAGTCATATGTTTATAGTCTGCATTTGATTCTACAGTAATAATTCCATCGTCATAAACTGCGTAAATAATAGCGACATGATTGATACGACCAGATGTAGCAGTATCTTCAATTTCAAAAAAGATAGCATCTCCAGGTGAGGCATTGGAAATATTAAGGCTTTCTCCTTCGTAAAGAGTGTAGTTTGGATTAGTTTTGAAATGATCTGCCTGAACATCAGCTCTACCGATAAAAGGAAAATCAGAATCTTGATCTCTATATACAACATCAACAAGATAGGTGCACCA
>Ga0209976_10000290_pt1 | contig 37146 bp, 43 predicted proteins | sample SumtaG_FD_182806 | JGI IMG/M metagenome (GOLD analysis project Ga0209976, IMG submission 182806) | Deep subsurface microbial communities from Indian Ocean to uncover new lineages of life (NeLLi) - Sumatra_00157 metaG (SPAdes) (version 2) | ecosystem: Environmental > Aquatic > Marine > Oceanic >...
GCTTTGATTTTATGAGATATTAATTATGACAAAAAAGAAGTTATTCCTATTTTTTGGGAACAAGTAAAAAGCATATATGTCTTAAAGTAGAGAATTTAATTACAGAGGAAGCGTTATTCCTACTTTTTGGGAACAAAACACAAAAGGTTTAAATACCTTTATCCCATATTAATACTAACAATTGAATAGTGTCTTGATTTGAGTAAAAAACTTGATAAGAAAGAAATAATTGGTTCATTAGACAATATTTCAAAACTGGGTAAAGCTGTTGCCCACCCTAAAAGACTTCAACTATTGGTTCTGTTGTTAGATGAACATCGAGATTTCTCGACTCTTATTGACGAAACCGATCTGAAGAAAACAGCTCTTTCTAAACATTTAACACAATTAATGGAAAACTCTCTCGTAGCTAAACAAGGGAGGGGTATCTATCATATTACCACAGATGGGAAGGATTTATTAAAAGCCATGACTTCGGTCTATAAAGATTCAAAGTCAAGAGAACAATTACAAAAAGAAAGACTCAGCAAACGTTATTCAAATGTGAGAGTGAAAATGATGGAAAAAACGGAAAAATTAGTTTCTCAAGATCCAAAAGTAGAGAGTGCTTGGATTTCTTACATTGGTGCCGTCTTGGGAGTGTTAAAATCATTAACAAAGGAGAAAGTTATTAATAGGGAGAGTGTGGGGGGTTATAGTGGTTATGCATTTGCACTTCCAAATGTCATGAAGGATGCGATTTGTCCCTCTGGACCAACCGCTCTTGCCATCTGGGACGAAATTGTTAACGCCACAGGTAACTTCGGTTTTAAAGTTCATAGTTATTATGACGTTGGACAATTTTTCCCATCCGATGAATTAACAGATAAAGACAGGGAAAGGGCAAAGAAACTCTTCAAGCTTATTAAGTCGTCAATTGATAACGATAAACCAGTTGTCCTCTGGGGCTTGGATGTCATTGAATATGGTATTGTGAAGGGGTATATTGGAGATTCCTACATTGTGAGCACTGTTGTAAATCGAACATATACACAAGTTCGTTATGATAAACTCCTTTCACCTGGAGCTCTTCACGCAATTTTTTTTGACGAGGAAGCTCCGGAGATTTCAGAAGATGTCGATAAGGAAACTATCGGTCGTGCAATCAAATTTTCTGAGGGTACTTTAGTTTATGATGATTATGTGGCTGGTACCTCGGCTTATGACGAATGGGCAAAAAATTTGGAAAGTGAAACAGAGGACGACCATCCTTATCACGGCAACAGTTACAACGGAGAGTGTAACCTGGAGGCGAAAAGAATGGCACAGGTCTTCACAAAACGACTTTCAGAAAAATACAAAGGAAAACCTCAGGCAAAATATCTTAATGACGCATCCCAAATGTATTTTAAGGTTGTGAGTCAAATGGGAAAATTTCAACATATATTTCCCTTCGCACTTGAGGGAGAGATGCCCCGGGAAAAACGCTTTAAAGGGTCGAAGATACTAAGAGCTATAAAACCCTTTGAAATGCAGGCTCTAACACTTCTCAAGGAATCTTATGATGTTTGGGCCTAAGATTCGCATTGAAATACTTCAAGAAGAAGAAATGGAACAGATACTGTAATTAAAATTAAAGGGCGGGAGACTAGACAAGATAGATGAAGAATGGGTCAAATCCTAATCTAGTTGCACCACCTCACCTACATATTATTTTTTTTTCTTAAATATCTTTACTCTTAGAATATTATAGAATTTAATTTTATCCTTAGGGGGTATACTTATGTCAAGCACGTCAAGATTATATTACAAATCCAGAAAATGACAAACTTTAAGCCGATTGGGTTTTCTCTACTAAAAAAATAAACCTTTACTCCTGTTTATTACACAAATAAAACTAGAGGTTCAACTCTTTTATTGCTTCATCTACTTCATAGCCTTTTTGAACTATTAAATATAAAGCTCTTACGAATTTAGTGGGATCATCTGCTTGAAATACATTTCTTCCAAATGCGACTCCAGCTCCTCCTACATCAATTGATTGCTTTGTGATTTCTAAAATTTCTTTAATTTCGGCTTTTTCTCCTCCTGCAATTATTACTGGTGCCATGCAACCATCAACAACTTCTTTAAAAGAATCAGGATCTCCAGTCCAATTAGTTTTAACGATGTCAGCACCCAATTCAGCCGCTACTCTTGCCGCAATTTTTACTACTTCAACATCTTGTTCATTTTCTATATTTTCACCTCTCGGATACATCATGGCAATAAGAGGTACGCCAAAATCACGACATTCTCTTGAGACGCGTCCTAATATTTCAAGCATTTCTGGATCTGATTTTGTCCCAATGTTGATATGAATTGATACTCCGTCTGCCCCTAACTTTACCGCTTCTAATACGGTATTTACAAGAACTTTATAATTTGAATCAGGACTTAAAGATGTAGAACCCGATAAATGAAGTATTAATCCAATATCTGGCCCATAACCCCTGTGAGCATATAAGGGGATACCTATATGCCCCAATATCGCATTGGCACCACCCATGGCAATCTTATTTACGATTTCTCCCAAATCTTTTTCAATCCCCTTAATTGGTCCTAAAGTTAGACCGTGATCCATAGGTATTATGATTGACTTTTTAGTTTCTCGATTAATTATTCTTTCCAATCTAATTTTTTTTCCAATATAACCCGACAAGTTTAAAATAACCTCTTATTTACATTTTTTGAAAAGACATTAACTAAATAGAATAAAAGAGAAAATAATAATGTTGCTTAAGTTTCATGCTTGTTATAACCGAATCCCTTCATTCTTAAAATAAATCCTAGCCAAAATTACTATTTTAAAATGTATTATAATGAGTAGAAATGAAAATCAAATTTCTCAATCCCTCTTGATAGTAATTTAAGCACAAAACCACAAACTATTAATTTTTTATTTCATATAATAAAATGCAAGACTTTGTTAACTTTAATATACTAACGGTTTAGCAAATATAACATTATTAATTGATTTTTTAACCAGGTGTTTAATATCTTTAAACTTTTTACTTTAGAAGGAAAAATTGAGATACCCCCATTTCTTTTTGACCAAGAGAAGGATGTAAGCGCAAGAATTATCTTGAGTGAAGATTATGAAGGCATTATCACGCGAGATTTTGGATTTATAATCGCTGTCGTTGATGTACTAAATGTTGGAAAGGGAATAATTATTCCGGGGAATGCCAATACATTCCATGAGGTTGAATTTACGATCCTTACCTTTAAACCAACTGTTTCAGAAGTAGTTGAAGGAACTGTAGTTGAAATTGTAGATTTTGGTTCTTTCATCCGTTTAGGTCCATTAGATGGTTTGGTTCATGTATCTCAGATTTGTGATGATTATATTTCATACGAACAAGTAGGGAATCGATTTATTGGCAAGGAAACTGGAAAGATTCTTGAAGTAAATGATCAAGTGAGAGCAAAAATTATTGCCGTATCTTTAGGAACAGGTAGAAGTGGAAAACTTGGATTAACAATGCGTCAGAAGTATTTGGGGAAGGAAGAATGGATTCAAAATGATGTCGATGACGAATTTGCCAGCCAACAAGCAGCAGATCAACCAAAAGTTAATGAAGAAGAAAATCCAACTGAATAATAACTAAAAAATATTGAGTTTTAAGGTGATAAAATGAAAGAAAGAGCATGCAAAAACTGTCATTTGATAACTAAGAACGAAACAACTTGTCCTAAATGTAAGACCCACACTCTAAACGAGGATTATACAGGGGAGGTTATAATAATAAATCCTAGAGAGTCGAAGTTCGCGGAATATTTAAAAATCCATTTTCCCGGCAAGTATGCTTTAAGAGTACGCTAACCTCCAAGAATATATTAATTATTTCGCTAATTAAATTGGTGGAATAATGCTCAAATAATATTTTTAACACTTAGTCATGAAACGTAATCTAAAGGTTCCACAAAAGAAAAGGAAATCATTTGCAGAACCGCTTGATCTCTTAATCGCTGGTAAACGAGAAGAAACTATTATCCAAGTTGAGAATTTATTTAGAGATTATCTAAAATCAGGATTGACATTAAATTTTTATCTTGTTGGTGATATTGTTGTTAAAGATTTCTTAGCGAATCCTTTTTTAAAGCCATTTATAAAAATCTGTGTAATTGACGAAAAAACTCAACGGAACCAAATTAACATAGAGTTTGGAGATTTTTTTGAAGAGGAAATTGAAATCAAAAATCCTGTTGGTACAATTAATAAGGAATGTTGGGAAATTTTTCGAACATCTATTGCTTCAAATAGAAAAACTTTGATTAAAGTTTCAGAAGGAGAAGAGGATTTACTAATTCTTCCTCTTATACTAGAAATCCCTATTGAGGATCAAGGTCATTTTGCATTTTATGGTCAACCTCCGATTACTGATTCCGAATTTGTTATTCCCGAAGGCATTGTCATTGTAAATGTTGATCAGAATATCCAAGAGAAGGTTAGAAAAGTATTAGCGTTTATGGAAGATTTCTGATAATTTTCGTTAAATTCTTCCTTTTTGATTTAAAGCTTTTATTCATTAAAAAGCAAAATCTTATTTTTTATCTTTTCTTTTGATTTTTATAGTTTAGAAATAATGTAAAAATTGTTTTTAAGATTAACAAAATTGAAAACAGGTTCAAAATGTCCCTAAATATTGAAATAACAGAAGAAAAGAAAAATCCCTTAGTAGATAGATTAGAAGTGACATTCAGAATTGATCATTTCGGGAAGGGAACTCCAAATAGGTTAGAAGTGAAAAAGAAAATTTCGGCAATGCAAGGCTCTGATTCAAAATTAACTATTATTAAAAACCTTTCTTCCCAGTTTGGTAGTTCATCTACTCAAGGAATTGTCTATATTTATGAAAATACAAAAGATCTACAATTTTATGAACCTTTTCATATTCAAGTTCGTAATCTTGAAAAAGACAAACGAACTGAATTAATTCAATTAAAAAAGAGAAAAGAATCTTACAAACATCTTTTTGAATATTAACAATTACATGAATGATGTTATAAAAATGGATGCATCAAAGTATTATAAAATGGAAGGAGACAAGTTAATTCGTACTCATAGATCATGCCCTAAGTGTGGACCTAGTTTTTTTCTCGCAAATCACTATGATCGATCGAGTTGTGGGAAATGTGGTTATACTGTATTTAAAAGAAAGGGGACTCCTAAAGGAAAAGCTACTAGGAGGGCTCCCCGCAAACGGATTAAATCTAGAGAGGGGAATTAATCTCAAAATTATTCTAAATCAAACACAATATTTCTCTTTTAGCTAATGGATTTTCAATTTGAAAAATTTTAGATTTCCATTAAGAAAATAAGGCGAAATTAATGAAAAAATATTGTTTGGGTATCGAGAGTACTGCACACACTTTTGGAATAGGGATCGTTGATTTCGAAGGAAAAGTTTATAGTTTGATAAACGATATTTTTATACCTGAAGAAGGGGGGCTCCATCCTGCCTTAGTTCGTGAGCAACATCTACAAAATTTTAAAATGGTAATAGATAAAGCACTCAAAGAGTCAAATTTATCAATAAAAGATATAGGTCTGATTGCTTTTAGTCAAAGTCCTGGATTGGGCCCTGTTTTAAAAATTGGAGCCTTAGTCGCACGAATGTTAAGCCAAGTTCTAAAAATTCCCATTGTAGGTGTAAATCATTGTATAGCTCACATAGAAATTGGTCGTTTAATGTGTAAGATTGATGATCCTCTTACTTTATATGTTTCTGGAGGTAATACTATTGTCAGTGCTTTTGAATCAGATAGATATCAAATTTTTGGAGAAACGCTTGATTTAGCGGTTGGCAACATGATTGATTCCTTTGCTCGAGATGCCGGTTTAAGTCATCCTGGGGGTCCAAAAATTGAAAAACTAGCATTGAATTCAGGTAAATACCTTGAATTGCCTTATACCGTGAAGGGTATGGATTTATCATTTTCAGGACTATATACTGCTGCAAAAAGATTGTTAGAATCTCAGGATTTTAATGATAAATATAACTTAAATGATGTTGCTCGATCAGTACAAGAAACTGCGTTCTCAATGCTTGTTGAAGTTACTGAACGGGCTCTTGCACATACTGAGAAAAAAGAAGTGTTGTTAACAGGAGGGGTGGCAGCAAATAAAAGATTGCAACAAATGGTTCACTCTATCAGTAACGAGCATGGTGCAAGATTCGAAGTAGTTCCTTTAAAGTACGCAGGGGATAATGGGGCGATGATAGCCTGGATTGGAATCCTAAGATATCTATCTGAAGGTGAGCATAAGATAATTGATACAATTATTAAACCAAAAGAAAGGATGGATAATATCCAAATTCCTTGGAGGACTGGTGATTAAGGTGAGTTCCGCTATAACTATAGAAAGATTGCTTCACAAAGGTGCAGAAGCAAGTCTGTTCATAGGCCACTGGTTTGGTAAAACTGTGATTTTCAAACACCGCGTTCCAAAAAATTATAGATTAGAAGAACTTGATAGAAGAATCCGTACCGAAAGGACATTAAAAGAAGGAAAAGCACTAATAAAAGTTAAAAATTATGGTTTAAGTGTACCTCAAATTTACGAAATTGATGCCCAAAACTCAATTCTCATAATGAAATATATTGAAGGAACCAAATTAAAGAATATTTTATCAGGTCTTGGTGAGAATAAAAAGAATAAATATTTTAAGAAAATTGGGCGCGATATCGCTGTTTTACATAAAAATGGTCATATTCATGGAGATATAACTACAAGTAATTTAATCATTACTAACGACGAAGAAGTTTTCCTCATCGATTTTGGATTACATGAATATTCTGATACAATAGAAGATAAGAGTGTTGATCTCCATCTTTTCAAGAGAGTATTAATTTCTACTCATGGTGACGACTTTGAATTCTGCTTCAATTCTTTTCTTGAAGGGTATAGATCTGAATATAAGAGTGAAAACAAAACTGATTGTGATCATATCATTAAAAAAATTAATGCAATAGAGTCAAGAGGTAGGTATGTAAAACCTGAGGATAGATAATGGGAAAAAATCACTGTCGAAGAGGCTTTTCTTTATCTGGTAATTATTATATATCACACTAAAAAAGTTGGTTAAATTTAACGCAATAGTTATTAAATAAATAATGAATTTTTAATAAAAGTAAAATTTTTTCAATCACTCATATAATTAATTAATAAAAGTGTTCATCTAAGTAGTTAAACAATTAAAATAATTTATATCTGATATTGAGCGCTTTAAATACTTTAAATAGAGATAAATAACTTTATAAATTTATTTTACTTTTAATATATTAGTGGAAAAGAGTGAAAAGCATTAAGGGTTATGTTTATATCTGCATTTCTTATTCACAACTTCATATGGTATAAAATCATAGTTGAATTTTAGATTATTTGGTGTAAATTTAATGACAGTTATAGAGAAAAAGAAGATTAAACCTAAGATGGTTAACATCACCATTAATATACCAGAAATCTATGATGTAAACATTCAAAAACTTATAAAAAAAAAAATAATGCCTAGTAGATCTGAAGCAATAAGAGTCGCCCTTCGAGAATTCCTACACAATGAATATAAAAACCTTAAACTGTTTGGATTTTTTGATGAAGACATTTAAAACGATTATCGAATCTACGAACACTCATAAAAAACTAATAAAATCCCTTCTCTTTTATTTTCAAGTAGTTAAAATTTAATACTAAATTTAACTTAGTTTTACTATCGTAATTTTAAACTGAAAAGAGAAACACGATGAGAATCTATAGCGTATATGAAAACGGTGTTTTAAAGAAAGTAAACAAGATTGATTTTAATGATGATAAAGTTTATCTTATCGATGATTTTAAAACATTTTATTTATGGTTAGGTTCAAATTCATCGAAGAAAAAGAGGGAGTTTGGGAAAAAAAGGGCTAATGAACTGAATAAAAAGCGCAAAAAACCTGCAAAAATCGAATCTATTCTTCAAAATCAAGAGTTTGGGGCATTTCTTGTTATTATGGATATATTAAAAGGGAGTGTGAAAAAAGAGATCTCCAGTGGAAAAAGGGATGAATTAGTCCTTGAGCCTGAAGATACACTAGAACTTATTGATGCCGGATTGGAGATGGATTTAGAAGCAGAGATAACACTTACTGCCCATAAACTTTCTCAAGAAGGAATCTCTTACGAGGATCTAGCTAGAAGACTAGCAGAGTCACAATTAATGCTTTTAAAAGGTAAGAATAAACCTAAGGAAGAAGAAATCATGAAAAAAACCAAAGAAATAGTTAGATCAACTTCAACTTTTGAAGAATTAGCCTGGCTTGTTTCAGAACTTGAAATATTAATAAAAAAAGAACAACTGGAATAATAGTGTTCTTTCTGATTTAGCTTAATAATATCTCGCACTCTAGAAAAAAGACCTAACTTTTCTTGTATAAACCTAAAAAGATAATGATGAAAATAACTAGATCAACAGCCTCAACAATTATAATATAGTTTGAATTATCACCTATAATATTATTCATGAGAGGTCTAAAAATATTAGAAAGTAGATATAAAAAAAAGCCAATAGCAAGAATATTTGGTTTTACAACCGATAAACGATTTAACCTGTAAGCTAAAAAGAAGATATATACTATTCCAATAAGTGAAGGAATCAAAAGGAATGGGAGTAGTATACCTAGTAATGAATAATTTAGAACTATGAAAATTGCTATCAATTCTATGGATGTAATTAAAATCATTATTTTGGTTCTAAGATTGTTCATATACTGTCTATTTTTTAATTTTGAAAATCTGTCTTCTACTCTAAAGAAAATAATTTCAAGACCTAAATATAGTAGCGGAGCAACTTCAATGATGATTAATATAAATCGAAATTTAAGATAAAATAATACTGTAGCTTCATCATATAGGAAAAATGTAAGATCCCAATGCAAATCAATAAATTTCCCAAAAATTAAGATAAGAAAAAATAAACCAAGTAAAAAGGGGATATCAGATAAGTATTGGGCTTCTTGGCGAAACCATTTAAGAAACAGATAAAAGGTTGTTATTGAGAGGATTACAATTCGAGCAGAAATTATTAGAACAATTTGTAATATACCCTCAACTAAATTATTAAGTATTATTGGTAGTGTGATTAAATATAAGCATAATATACAAATTAATCCAGCGAAAATGCTTAAGGAAATAATTTGCTTATATAATTTTTTAGAAGTTGCCATATAAAGTGATTTAACTTTAGATTTTTAAAATAAACTTAAATTTATAAAAATGAGAAATACAAAACAAATAAAAAGAAATATGAATTTTAAAACTGTTCCGGCTTGTCTGATGAGTTTTAATTAAGAACTTATCTTCGTCGTTTTCGAATTTTTCTTGCTTCCCGTTCTACTTCTCTTAAAATCACAACATCATTCATTCTAATAGGACCTTTTACATTTCGAGTTAAGATTCGATTTCTATCGGGACCATCTAAGATCCGAACCTTAATTTGTGTTATTTCTCCTGTAAGACCCGTCCGTCCTATTATTTGAATAACTTGAGCTGGCGTAGATATGTCTTTAGCTGTACTACCCTTAGACTTTTCTATTTTTACCATGTATCTTCACCCAGATGAACTACTTTTTTATTTCTTCCATCTTCTTAATTATATCATCTAAAATGCTATCATTTCCTGATCCGACTTTTTCTATAGCTATTGCGCTTGCCGATACATTGATTCTAGCAGTGTTTCCAAGCTCTTTCTTGGTTTTTATATAACTATAAGGAATGCCTTTTTCTTCACATAAGAGTGGTATATGGAATAATATCTCTGGAGGGCTAACATCCTCAGCCATTATAACAATTTTAGCTTGAACCCTTTCAATGGATTTAGTTACCTCATTCATACCTTTTCGTAACTTAGAATCTCTAGTTTCCGCAATTTTAGTTAAGGCATTCTTGAGCTGAGTTCTTAATTTTTCAGGAACTTGAAATTTAATATATGAAATTTTTAATCATCTCCTTCAAATATACTTTAATATATTTTCATAAATCATCGATATTCGATACATTATAAAAAACAAGGTTAAAAATAAAATTTTTCATTTGGGATGAAAAACCCAAAATTTTTTTAAAATGATTCTTTTTATTGAGTATGATTATACCAATTCGTTGTTTTTCATGTGGTAAGCTTATAGCTCATATCTATAGCTCTTACCTAGAGCTCTTAGAAAAAGGTGAAACCGCTGAAAAAGCCTTTAAAGAATTAGGGATTGAAAGGTTCTGCTGCAAAAGAATGATTGTCAGCCACGTTGATTTAATAGACGAACTTCTAAAATTTCCTAGATTGCAATAATTTTTTCTTTTTTAAATATTAAGAAAAATTAATTCGATTAAATTGTTCTATTCCTTCCCGTAAAAAGCAGTCCATCTTGTTCTTCTTGCTTTTTTCTTATGATCTATCATAAACTTTTTACATTTTTTAGTACAAAAATTCAGAATTGTACCATCTCTTCTAATAAACATAAATCCACGACCAATCGGTATGTCCCATCCACAGAAACTGCATTTTTTAACTTTTGCCATGGTTTCTCATCATATAATTTGTCTATTCTTTATCTTTCTTAAAAAGGGCCGCTTCTCCATATTTTAAAACTTTTAAATTGATTAAAGTCATATCGAATGTGACTTCATTGCCTCGTACTGTTTTTCTCTTCTTTGACCCTTTTCTTGTAGGTTTGTACCCGATACCGCGCTTGGAAACAAGAATTCTTTTCTTTACAGGGCCATGAACATCTTTTCTCATGGGAAAACCACTCGAATCACTTCCACCGGTTATTTCAAATTCATAATTTGGGAACCCTATTAACCCCCCTTTAATTATCTCACCGATTTTCATGCCTTCAAATCGAAATTTCTTCTCATCAATCTCAATAAGTTTAGACATTCCTTTTCCGGAGCCTTTATTTCCCCCGCTAATATTCAACTTGTAAACGATTTTTTCTGAAGACATGATAAATCAAATTCATATTTGAAAAAACAAGATTAACTTCAAAAATGCATATTTTCATAAAAATTTTATGGATTAGATGTAGATCAATATTCTGAATAAATAAATATAATGAAATTTATTTTAACAATAATTTCCTATTAAAATTAAAAATAAATTTTCATGTTATAATCCTATATGCAGATTTTTGAAGTTTTTGAGCTGAAAGAATTTCCCTTCATGGAAACAAAAGAAGTTGTTGAGGGTACAACAGTTCGTGATATACTAAAAAATGGGAGCAATATTAAGGCTTTTTTACTTGTAGATCACGATACAAAAAGAATTTGGACAAATTATGAGCATCGGTGTTCACTTAAAAAGCAATTTTATATGGGGATCTTAGCAGGAAAGCTCCGTCAACAGTTAAAATTGTTTTACAGAGTCTATCCATTAAATATGTATTCCACGACTGATAAAGAATTTCAAGAGATCTTAGATAAACCATTAGGTGTTGGAAGAGCAAAACCAATTGAAAAAAAGGATTTTTCTCAACCGACACAAGACAAGTATATTTTAGACGAATCAATCCAAAATCCGAATATGAAAAAAGCGATTGAATATATTTCTCAATTTCCAAAACCCGAAAATTTGATTAGAAGATTTATGATAATAGGGGGTCAAATTTTTACTGATGAAGAAATTACAGAATCTTTCCTAATGGAAGAGAAACTCATTATTAGACCAGTGAAATTAGGACGATTAAATAATGGTTTTACATTCTTCAAAGATCATAAATATTCTACTAGATTAATCATAAAAGATCGCAAAATACAAGGAATTGAGTTATATATTAGTAAAGATGACAAGTCTCCTTCTCTGGAATTACAAATCCCCGTAATTTTAGAAGAAAAATTCAATAAACCAGGTTCAATCAAAAATTTAATAAAAGCTTTCCAAATACCAGATTTATTATCTGGGGAAACAGAAGTACAAAATGAAAATGTAAGCCAGTCTCAAGATGATTCTCCTAATCAATCCTAAAACTTCAAAAGCACCAGAACTTCAAAGAACTTTTTTTAGAGAGCCAAATTTGGGAATATTATATCTAACAGCCATTTTAGATTTTAACAATATTTCTGTTGATATCCTGGATCTAGAACAGTATCTGGATTTTACCGAATTAGAAATAAAAGATATCATCAAGGAAAAATCAAAAAAATACAACATTTTTGGTATTACGTCCTTAACAAACACATTTCATATAGCTATTGATATTGCAAGGATTATTAAAAATCAAAACAAAAACTGCTACATCATTTTAGGGGGTCCCCATGTCACATTCATGTATAAAGAAATCTTAGAAAATGATAAAAAGTCAGAAAAGTTAATCGATTTTATTTGCATTGGAGAAGCTGAAGATTCTTTGGTTAAATTAGTAAAAATTCTAATATCTCAACAACAAACGCACAAAACTTTGAAGAGTTATGAAGAAAAATTAAAAAGAATTGATGGAATAGCTTTCTATGATTCAAAAGGAACGCTAAATGTGAATTCTGGTACCATTGAAATTGATCTGGAGAATTTACCTTTACCTGCTCGATATAAATTATCTCAAGATAATTATTACTACACTATCGCTAACGTAATAGTTAACAGAGGATGCCCTAACCAATGTTCCTTCTGTTCTAGGCAAAAATTATTCAAAAAAACAAAAATCAGAAGTATTCCATCAATATTATCTGAGATAAGAGCAATTCAGGCCTTGCAAACCTATAATTATATCAATTTTTACGACAACATCAACATAAATAGTATTTTTCTTAGAGATTTTTGTAATATGTTTATTGAACATAAGATAGATATTCCTTGGGGATGTGAAATTCGTGTTGACTCCATAACTGATGAAGAAGTTCGCTTACTAAAATCTGCTGGTTGTAGACTTATAGCAACTGGTATAGAATCTGCTAGTATTGATGTACTAAGTAAAAATTTTAAATTTCAAGAACCAGGAAAAGTTAGGGATGGAATAAAACATTTAAAAAGATACAAAATACCAATCCAAGCATATTTTGTGTTAGGTTTGCCTGGAGAAACTGAAGAAACCTTTCAAAAAACGATTGATTATATTAATAAATTACATTTAGATGAAAATGATACATTAAATTACTTCATCGCAACACCCTACCCTGGATCTCGCTTAATAGATGAAAAAGAGCAATTTGAAATTAACATTATAGAAACTGATTTCACTAAATACGATTGTGAACACTTAATTTTTGAAACAGCAACATTAAACAAATTCCAGTTAGAAAATCTCTATCGTACAGCAAAGGAAATCGAAAAAAAATTTAATTAGAAATAACAATTCCTAGAACCAAAATATAATGGTGTGTTGAAGTGACTACTGATTTTACTCAAAATGTGATACATATAATTCAAAGCATTCCAAAGGGTAAAGTTCTGACCTATGGGTTAATAGCTAGATTAGCAGGAAATCCAAGAGCCGCACGACAAGTTTCATGGATTTTACACTCGTCAAGTAAAAAATATCACTTACCTTGGCATCGTGTTATAAGTTCAAATGGATTTTTATCAATGAAATCAATAGAGGATAAGCAATATCACCAAAAATTGCTTGAATTAGAAGATATTACGTTTATAGATAATTTCAAAATTGATCTAGGCTTATACCTCTGGAAACCCAAATCAAGTGAATTATTTAAGTCAATTTAACCAAATCAGGTTCATGATTTTTTAACGGTTTGATCTATGTGGTAAACAAGTTGGAAATGTACTAAAAAATAATGAAAATGCTACATTTTCTCTGCCTTTCTTAATTAGATTCCTTATACTTTCTATATTTTCTTTTTGGGTAAATAATATCTCTGGGTCAATATTTTCTTGAGTAGATGACACGATTCGCTTATATGAGAACTCATCTATTTTATTTTCTTCTATATCCTTGAATCTTCTGAAATCTTTTCTACAAATTTCTAAAATGCTACCATACTCCGGTTTTTTGGGGAATTTACCCTGTGCTATCGTATAACTCATTTACTTTTCACCCCTCTTATCAAAAAAATTATTTTTTTTCTTTGATATAAATGTCAAATTTAGTATATATAATTTGCGAATTTTGATGTAAATTTGCTCTATCATTGATTTTATATTTATCTTCAAGACTTTGAAAAAAACATATGAATGAATCATTAGCATCTTTTTCACTAATTATCTTCTTAATATTTGAGAAATAATTCAATCAATAATTTTAAAATTTCATAACTCCAAGATCCCATTAGTTTATCCCTCCTTGCGAATCTAAAGAAAAAATATAATTTGAAATTGCTTTATAACATCTGATAAACTCGTTTAACTCGAACGCCGATTCTATCTATTTCAACACGAATAGAAAAACAAGATCCAAAAATTTGGAAACAGTATCGGGAATATGTGGGTATCTAATTCCCATCAAAAATTCTGCACTTTTGACTTTATCTTGCTCATCTAAATTAAATCGTATGGCTCGAATGAAATCTCCACAGATAAATTCAACTTTATTATAGGGTGTGAGTTTTTCATCAATGAATTCGCTTCGAAGAATTAAATCGTTGTTTTCAATGATTAAATTTATATCTTCAGGGATTGTTTCATTCGTATAAGTTCCGACTAATTTATTCTTGTCTTCTAAAGTTACAGTTGATTCTGGATATTTCCAAAAATTCTTGATGGACAATCTTGCAGAATACTTTCCTACGGGTGCAATGAGCACAATAAATTCATCGGTACCATCGAGATCCAACAGTTTATCGAGTTTCTTTTGCTCGTAGTATCCAATCGCAACAGTGCCTAAATTTGCCGCTTCACATGCGAGATACAAATTTTCAGTGACAAGTCCCAAATCGATTGCAATCAATTTATGAGGAAGAATTGGATAACGCCATTCCAGTCGATAAGGGATAGCTGCCCACATGAATAGTACCGCACAATTCCCACCAAATTTTTGTCCATACGCTAAGGTTGTGAAAGTATTCACCGCGTCATCGATAGTTTTAAGAAATAGAAGTTTATGCTCCACAGCGAGATACCGATATAAACCAGGTTCTAATCCTTCAACATGGTTAATATACAGATATGTTTCGAATGGATGTAGTGCTCCAGCGGATGGGACCGTTCTGAACATATAAAAATTTGTTGTTTGTTTTTTGACTCCTTGGGTACACCATAATAAAAAGGAGAGTTCTTCTAAAGAGAGGGGGTCTTCTTTGAATTTCCGACGACTTTTCCGTGAATTAAGAACATTCAAAAACGGAACTTGTCCTAATTTTATTTGATCAGGAGGAACTAGATCTTTTACCTGTTGATCTTTTGGATATGGTTTCTGAGCCAAAGGACGTGGCACTTTTTTCTGCTGATCAGATTCTGAGACTTCTTTTTCATAATCTTCCGTACCCAAAAATTGTAAGAATTTTCTTCCATCTTTAGTTTTATCGCTTGTCATAGTTTTCTCACTTGGATATTAATATATTAAATCATATTTATAATATTGCTCTCATCTGATTTTCCCCCCAATGTCGAGTATAGAGAGATGCTAGAGAGATATTAGAGAAATATTAGAATGGGATATTAGAGAAATATTAGAATGGGACATGATAATAAGAGTTGAGAACGTAAGAACGATTCCCAAGGCTATTAAAAATAGGGGTTTTATTTTTGGAGTTGATTTCATAATAATTCCGCCACATTAGTCAAATTTGACTAATAAGTAACTATTTCATTTAATAACTATATTAATTTTTTGTTGCAAATAAAAAGATTAGTGAGGGAATAACCAGTAAACGCCGGAAAAATAGCAGTAAAAAACAAACTTTAGTAGTAAATTTATTGATAAATTAGATCTCAAATCACTCTCACTTATTATCTTTAAAAAATGAGCTAATCTAATATCCATATTCACCAAAGCCAAAAATTAGGTAATATTAAAATGAGTAAAATAAAAGAAAAAATAGAAAAGACTGATTTACATAGTAATTTAATAAAGTGTCGCCACTGTAATTTTATAACTGAGAGACGATCTAGAGCATTAATTCATATTATCCATGAACACCGTCCATTAAGAACTCCAAAATGCCCATTCTGTGGATTTATTCCCGAAAATATGGGAGATGCCATGAATCATTTAAACACCACCCATAAGAATAGATCATTAGAAGATATAGTTGATATAGAATTTATAAAATATGACAAAGAGGTCCTAAAGAGGAAATGACAGAATCAAAAAAAATTTCGTATGAATGTCCACACTGTGACTATGAAGCTAAACTGAACAAAAGTTTGATTACTCACTTAGCACAAATACACGATATTGGAGTGAAGTGGTATGAATGTATTCATTGCGGTTTTAAAGCTAAAGAGAAATCAAGTTTAACAGGTCACTTAGTTTATAGACATGTTCCTATAGTAAAATGGTATCCATGTCCTTTTGATGACCATATAGCAATAGAGAGATATCGTTTAAAAAGTCACATGCTTTATAAACACGATGTCCGAGAAGAGGATAACCAAGAAGCGAAATTCGCATTAGAACGACCAAATTATTAAATCAAGAGTATAGATTAAAAGAATTTAGATTCGTAATTGAAGATCTAAGAGAGGAATTGTCTATCAAGCAAAATAATGAATCAAGCGAAATTAAAGATGATAATATTCATAAAGCTACAGGACAAGAATATAGGCATATTTGTTCGAATAGAAATTGTACATTAAGAGTTGTAAACAGTCCGATTAAATTCAAAAGTATTGAATCAACTAGATGCGTTTTTTGTGGTAGTGACACTATTGAAATGTCAAAATGTACTAATTGTGGTAAGATAGTAGATTATGAAGGGAAGATATGTAAGAATTGTGGGCTTGGTTTATCTAAAAGGTTGAAGTTGGTAGAGAATACAAAGATTACTAATATAATTGACAGAGATTTAGATTTGTTGTAAATAAGTAAAAAAAGAAAAAAAATTTTAAAGATTGATTAAAAACATCTGTCCATCCTGGCATTGTTGTTATTAGTCTTCGTGAATTCTTTTGGGATTAATTCAACATTTCCCGTAAAGGAAAAGAATAAAAAAAGGATTTTTGGTTCAGAACCACTTTCCAAGAGCTAAATTCTGAGATAATCTGCTTTATCTCTGAAGGTTCAAACCACATTTCATTTAAAGTTTCTTCAAGATAAGAGAGGGCAAACTCATAAGAAAATTCTGTATTTTCTATGCAACTACAATCAAAATCCAAATCATATTTATTGTTTATCTCATTTAACACTTCCACCAATATACCTAAAATGAAATTTTCGAAATGACACTTCTCTTCTATTTCTGGTAAAGTCTCAACAACCTTAGGAAGAATGCATTTTTTATATTCGGTTTCAAATCTTTCAAATAGGTACATTATAAGTTCTAACATTTTCTGATCACAGCCTAAGATAGAAAGGAGTAACTCGTTAGACTTCTTCTTAAATTTTAGTTTCATATTTCACCTTTATTCTTTAAATTTGATATAATACTATAATTGCTGAAAGCGTTTATGGAATTCACTGATGTTCCCCTTACTCGAGCTTCAGCGTCTCTTGCTTCACATATTACGATTGGATGCCCTTGATAAAAAACTACTTGCTATATTTTTTCCGATTCCGTGTATTCGAGTGAGAATTAATAAACACCATTTTGTTGAGTTATAATAACAGTTTGAGTAGTATTTATTTAAAGAAATTTAAGTTTGCCTTTCGAGAACGGGAAGGTGGGAGAGTTTTCTTGCCAAGTAATCAGAGATTAACCGAAATCCTTCAAATGCGAGAGCCTTCCGCTCATGGTTCGCCTTTTGATCTTTCATTGTCTAAACAATGGTTAAGAGCTCCAATTCAAGCATTATTATATGCTCTTTATAAATTCGGTAAACGTTATGATAGAAGGGGTTCGGCGCACTTTATACGGAATAATTTAGGGAAGATGTCTTTAGATGAGTTTTATGATCCTAGCGGGCGGATGGGAATTTCTATAAAAGAGGCTCTCATTGCGGTTAGTGAATTGGCAATTGTTAGAAGATATGATGATATTTATGAACCTAATCCCGTACAAAATCTTCTAATGGCAATAAGATTTTATCATTCTGATTATATAGGAAAATTTGCTTCAAATCGGTTAATGGCGCAATTATTTGGGCTTCCAAAGTCAACCATGGAAAATTATCTTGACGGAACTCGCAAATTTCCCGATGATTTACGCATCTTCGAGAGTGTCATTGATAAAGTTAAAAGATATCCAGGTATCGACGGTTTCCTAGACAGAAATTTGGATAAACTCTTTACATTAGCCAAGGGTTTTGTAAAAATTTATGGAGGAGACCTTGTTGGAATAGTTACCCATAGTGCACACCCTGGGTACGAAGATTTAACCAATAAGAGGATGGTCTCTGTAGGAGTAAAATCTATCCATGAAACAAAATTACCTAATGGCAGAAAACCTGATAATCTTATTATCCGTATACAAGAAGGTGAATCTGAGAGCAATTCGGTTTTCATTAGAGAAATAGAAAATAAACAGACTGTAATTGATAAACATAAACTGGTAGGTCATACAGAAGTTGCGGTGGACTATACAATTTCACCCAGAGAATCTGGGTTAAAGGAAAAGTGTGAAACCAGAGGGTATGCGACAGAGAATCGGTTTCTTATAATTGTCTTATATGGATATCATAACAAGATTACGATCGATAACGCGAAGGAGTTTGTCGCAAAACACGATAATATGGTGTTACTTACTGCTGAGGAGTATAAAGATTTTCTAGGAATTTCCACTAATGAGGATCCTGCTCTAAACACTGCATATGATTTATTGAATCGAGCCACCATTGATGCTTTTGACAGAAATAAGGCTATATCCGATGCAGCTGTGGACTTTTTGCAGGATATTAGAGCTCAATCACTATTGAGTCTAAGCGCGCATAGGGAAAGATATGAAAACTATTTTAAACAATATTTCCTTGGAAACCAACCTTAAATACAAATTTTCTTTTTTCTATTTAAATTTATGGTAGTGTATTTTTGAGGTTAATTTTAAGTTTGAAAAATAATGCCCTTATTAGGCAATCTAAGATTTAACAATAACATTGTAAATCTGTAGTATCTTTTTGGCATTACCAAAGTATTTGTTTTTACCTTCCCTCACGTGCTCACATTCTATAACATATATTCTCATTCCAGGTAGCAAACTAATAGTAAATAACTCATCATATTTATCGACAAATTCTCTTCCAAGTAACGGTTCAATCTCCTTTTCAGATTTTTGGTCTCCATCTAAATGTTGCATTAATCTGTTGAATGGTTTTCCTCTCTTTACTCCCATGTAGGAATTACCAATATCGCGGTTAAATACCCCCCAAAAGTCAGATACAGGAGCTTTCTTAAGAGCAAACTCAAGGGCATCTAAAAAGCAACCTCTTTCATCATCAGTAAAATTGAATGGAGTAAAATTAATTATTTCTAAAAAGTCTTCTGGAAAGGCTATTTCTTTGGCAAAAGGAGTGATACCATAAGATCTCCATCCTCCTATTGTGACTCCCGATACTCCCCAATATAAAGTGGCAGGAAACATATACCGTTTTGGAGTTTTCACAAACATCCAAACATTAAACAAATTAAACCCCCCAAATTGAAGGGTTGGTACTAGAGTTTTTAGAGAACCAGTAAGTATCAAATCACTTTTTTCATCGAACTTTGAAAGATTCCTAAGATCTTCAAAGTTTTTAACTTTCTTCAAAATTTTTATTACATCACGATTAGAACCCGCTTCACAGTATTTATGACTATTGGTGTTGGTAATATATGGGGTGTTGGATTTTAGGTCTCTAAACACAAAACCATAGCCATTCGAGCCTAAGGCGCCTTCCTTAAAATTGTCCTTCCCTTCTGCCGCATCTGTTATAAGTTGAATAAGTTGCTTGATTCTCATCTCTTAAAGGTAAACAAAGTAAACCATTAATTTAAATTTATGGATAGACATTGATTAATGATTTTAATAATAGAAGATTATTTTAATAGGAGATTAACTCTAGATAATTGTGTAGTGTTATCTCAAAAATACATCATTTAAAATAAAAAAAAAACTACAACTGTATAAGAAGAAAATTAAAGGAAAATACTATGCCGAAAACTGAATACTATATCGGAGAGGCATTAATCGGAACTGGTAAAGACCTTGCTCATATAGATTTGATAATTGGTTCGAAAGATGGACCTGTAGGAATCTCATTCGCAAATGCGCTAAGTAACCCCTCAAAAGGTCACGGGGGATTATTAGCTGCTATTAGACCTAACCTTTTATCCAAACCCGTCGCTTTGATCATTCCAAAAGTAACTGTTTCTAAAATGGAGGAAGCGAATAAGATATTTGGGCCCGCTCAAGCAGCGGTAGCCAAAGGTATTGCTGACGCTGTTGAAGAAGGTATTATACCTATGAATAAAATCGAAGATTGGTTAATAATTGCAAGTGTATTTATACATCCTGAAGCTAAGGATTATCGAAAAATCTATCAGTATAATTATGGTGCCACAAAGTTAGCAATCCAGAGAGCTTTAAAGTCATATCCTTCAATTGAGAAGATCTTTTATGATAAAGACAGAGCAAAACATCCTGTTGCTGGAATCCGTGTTCCTAGACTATGGCGTCCTCCATATATACAGGTAGCGCTGGACGCACCAAATTTAGAAAAGCAAATTAAAGTTGTAAAGCAACTACCGAAGAGTGATCGTATCATATTAGAAATCGGAACACCATTTCTTAAGAAATATGGTGTTGAATCGATTAAGCAAATCCGAGAGGTTGCAAGAGAAAAATTCATCGTTGCTGATTTGAAAACATTGGATGTTGGCAAACTGGAAGTGGATTTTGCCTTTGATGCAACCGCTGATGCTGTTGTCGCAAGTGGTTTAGCTGCGACCGCCTCACTTGATAAATTTATCTTAGAAGCACAACGAATGGGTATTCATGCTTTTGTTGATACAATGGAAGTACAAAATCCTATCGAAAAGTTACGTTCCCTTAAGCAAATTCCTGATGTCGTCATATTACATAGGGGAATAGATGTTGAGCAATCTGCAGCAGGAGAAATATCGCATGATGCAGCTCAAAAAGCCCGTTGGGATCTAGTTCCGAAGATTAAAGAACTATATAAAGCCCAAAAGAAAGCTTCAGGAAAAGATAGAGTACTTGTCGCTGTTGCTGGTGGAATCGAGCCAAGAACAGCAACTTATGCTTTAGAAAAGGGTGCAGATATATTAATTGTCGGACGATTTATAGCATCAGCAAAAGATGTTGAATTTGCCATGAGAAGAATATTAGGTGTACTCCCTGGTTATCAAGATATTGATTTGAAACGTATACATTCAGAAGACGATGACAATTCTGTTGAAAAAGCTGGAGGTCCCAAATGGGACTAATCTATTTTTTTTAATTATAATTTTTGTCAAAATTCTATTATTTAATTTGGTGAATTCTAACCCAGTTAAAATTTAAATATGTTCTAACTTGAAAACTTTATCATTTTTTTTAACGGTCTTATCTACAGTAATTCCAACTGTTATCCGTTCTTTAGTGCTAGTGACAGTAGGTGTTTCTGTTAAATTTTGTTTTTGTTTAATTTGAATTGATTTAACTTCTTGTCTTAAGTATGTATCAGTGTGAGTTCCTATAATGAAAATTTCATCTCTTAACTTTAATTTACCTGATGTTAAAAGAATTTTTGCTGCCTTTTTTTCGGGGAAGTAATTTAAAACCTTACCAATCTCAATTTTTCTATAATTTGAAATGTTCCCATCAAATTCTCTCTGGATTTCACTGCCTTTGGGTAATCCAAAATAAAATCCGGTAGAAAAACCTCGATTATAAACCTTGTTTAAACGTTTAATCCATCCTTTAACTTTTTCTTGAGAATAACTGTTCTCATAATAAGCGTCAATAGCTTCTCTATAGCAAGAAGTTGTTTCTTCAATATATATTGGGTCTCTCATGCGACCCTCAATTTTAAAAGCATCTATTTTTGCTTCAATTAATTCTGGAATATGTTCAATCATGCAGAGATCTTTTGCGTTAATGAAAAAAACCCCGTCGTATAGGAATTCGTTACTTTGATCATCATAGACTCTCCATTTTCTTCTACATGGCTGAACACATCTTCCTCTATTTGCTGAATAATCTTGAGATTGGCAAACTTCAGCAGAAAAATAACATCTCCCTGAAATAGAAGTACATTGCGCGCCGTGCACAAAAGTTTCAATTTCAGCTTTATTTAATCCTTCTTTAATTTCTTTAATTTGCTCAAGTGATAGTTCTCTAGCAAGAACTAACCTTTGAGCACCTAAAGCTTCATAGTACTTTGCTGCATGAGAATTAGATATATTCGCTTGGGTAGAGATATAGAAATTTAAACCCTTTTCTTTCGCTAAATTAATCGCACCAACGTCATGAATTATCACGGCATCAATTTCAGCCTCCACTGCTCGATCTAGCACTTGGTCTAATAAAGGGAATTCATTTTCATATATTATTATGTTTGTTGTGAGATAAGCATGGATATCATTTTTATGACAGATTCTTACGATCTTGTTTAAATCTTCTAACTTAAAGTTATCACTATACATCCTCATATTGAATGATTCCACACCAAAATAAACAGCATCTGTTTTGCCGATTACCGCATTTAAAGATTTTAAATTCTTTAATGGAGCCATCAGTTCAACTCTTTTTTCTGTTAGGTTTTTCATTTTTTTTTCATTTAAATGCTTTTAATCAGATTTAATTAAATGAAAATAGTCTCACATTGTCTAAATATTTATTATAAAATCGAGAAGCTAGTAAAATAGTTATTTAAGAATAAAAAACCCCAATTACCTTACTTTTTGATACTATTTTAAAAAAAATTTAAATCTAACAATAGATTAAATTTAACCATTAAAGTCTTACTTTAATATCTTTAAGTTTAAGGAGATTATAAAATATGCCAGATAAATATTCTGTCGAAATGACCTTAGGGGATCTATTAGCAGATCCCGTTTCTGAAAAATTTCTAAAAGGCCTTCCAGGGATGGCAGCAATGATTGATAGTCCTCAAGCTCAAATGGCTATGGGAATGTCATTAACCCAGATTCAAGAATTTTCTGAATCAATGGCTCCTGGACAATTTACTAAGGAAATGCTTGAGCAAATGAACGAAGGCTTAAAAGCATTATAGATTCTTTTAAATACAAATTCATTCTTTTTTTTTTATTTAATTTAGATTAAAAGAATGTAGGAAAAACTAAGTATATAAAATATATCAGTTTATGATTTTCTTTTTAAGGATTTTCTGATTTAGAATTTCTGATATTATTAAGTAGAAAATAACTTGAAATTAAATTAAGAGTCGGAATATTTTGAAAAGGTGATCTGTAAAAAAGGTTTTTATCTTTTAACGAATTAAAAACTACCATCAAAGTTAAACTTTGAAATTTTGCATAAAAAGGAGTTTATAAAAAAATGCCAGATAAATTTTCTGTCGAAATGACTCTTGGGGATCTGTTAGCAGATCCAGTGTCCGAAAAATTCATTAGAGACAATCTAGCGGCTCTTGTTGATAGTCCTCAAGCTCAAATGGCTATGGGGATGTCATTACGCCAGATTCAAGAATATTCTGAATCGATGAATCCTGGACAATGGACAAAGGAACAGCTTGATCAGCTAGATGCTGGACTAAAGGCACTGTAAATTATAAATGTCTTTAATACTATTTTTAAATTTTTTTTTTTTTTATTCTTTTTAATAAAACTATATTCCTAAATCAGAGAAATTTGATTATTTCGTAAAATTGTCAATAATTGCCCTTCCTATGAATTTTCCTTTTCCTAATTCCTCAATTACTTGATTGATTTCTGAGAGATTCGCAACTCTCCCTATATGAGTTTTTACTTTTCCCTCTGAGGCTAATTGAACTAATTCTCTCATTTCTTCAATATTTCCTACCAAGGAACTAACAATTTGCTGGTTTTTTAATATTAGATGATATAAACTTATCGGCATCTGTCCTTCATTAAAAGCAGGCATCCCTACAGGAACTAGAGCTCCCCCTCTCTTAAGTAATTTTAATCCTAGTTCAAAACCAGCCATTTTTGATGAAAACACTAAACTTGCATAAACACCCCTAAACTCCTTCTTAACAAACTTAAGAGCTTCACTAGCATCTATAGCATAATCTGCTCCGATTTTTTTAACGAATTCTAGTTTTTTAGGTCCTATATCTACACCGATGACTTTATATCCGAAAGCTTTAGCAATCTGTATTGCATAATGTCCAAGACCTCCCGCAGCACCAATTATGGCTATCAATTTGCCTGGAGAAATTTCCAACTGAATAAGTTTTTTAACCGCACTATATGCTGTTAAACCAGCACACGCTAATGGCACTTCCTTATCATCTACTTCATCTGGTAGCTTTACTAAAGCTTTTACCCAAACGGAAACATACTCACTAAATACCCCAAACAAGAATTTTTTTTCTGGGCAGAGCATAGGTTTTCCAGCAAGGCAATATTCACAAGTTCCACACCAGTATGCTCCAGCATTCCCCCCTAGACCAAATATAACTCTATCTCCTTTTTGAATAAAAGCCTCAGCACCAGGTCCCAATTCCTCTACTGTTCCAATACCTTCATGGCCCAGGGGAAATGGAGTTGGAGCTTTCCCCCAGTCTCCAAAAACCATATGTAGATCTGAGTGGCAAACACCTGCGGTAGAAATTTTTATTAGTGCCTCTTCATGTCCAGGGGATGGTTTAGGAATATCTTTTATACTGATTTTGCCAAATTCTTCAACAACTGCTGTTCGCATTTTGATTTATCCTTCTTTTTAATCAAATAATTTGCACTTTAAAATGAAGAATCATTTTTAAATTAACTTCAAAAAATATAAGAAAGAAAAATAAGAGATTCTTTTACTTAATCGGCCTCGAATTGGCCTGAAATATAGGACCGATAAACTGAGAGTATAATTTAGCATAGCCAGACTGATTAGAAACAACTGCAATCATATCTGCTTCTTTATCCGTTGCAGGAGCAAGAATTACTTCTTCAGCATCTCGGGTAACAGCAAAAAATTCACCTTTGCTTTGTAATTGTCTAAATTGTACGTTACCGAGTTGTTTCATCTTGTTTATGATTCCAGAGTATTGATCCAGCGGAAAATGGCTGGTTAACATAAATCTAACTGCTTTTTTCTGGAAAGCGTACTCAGAGACAACTTGGAGGATCTCAGGGACTACATATGGAGTAACTATAATGATAGAAGATTTAACACGATAAATCGCATCCTTAATGACAGCAACCATCGCATCTTTTCCTATTACCTGCCAGGTTGTAACTTTTGATATCTCTGGAATAGAGCTAGACGCTTTATGTATATCTTTTAATTTTTCTTCATTAACTTCTGCAAGTTCAGTTGCATCGTCAATTGAATTCATGAATTGTAATGTGAAATCCGCAATTGCATCTTTAAGATTTTGTATGGTATCCCCAGCGGTGTTTGATAGACTACTTTGAAGAGTTTTAGCATTTTGCTCATATTTTGTTTTATGATCAGAAAGCATGTCTGCTAATGAGTTATTTAAATCATTAGCTTCAGCATCCCATAATTGAATTTCACCATGTATTTTATCTGAAGTATCAAGTTTTACTTCGGAGAATTTAGTATCAACTTCTTTAGTCCAACTTTCATTTATATTTTTAGTTTCAGTATCGAAGTTTGTATAATGCTTTAGGTTGGTATCTTTATGGTTATTAATCGCTTCTTCATATCCTCTTTGATGTTGTTTTAGCGAGTTTTCCAATGAATCCTTTAATTTGATGTTAGTATCAGAACAATCTTTTACTCCACTTTGCAGTGTAGTGTCAACTTCCCCCGCCATATCAGTTGCTAAGGTTTCTAATTGAGCATTAATGGTTTCTTGAGCTTTATAATCTAAATCGTTTGTTTCCGATGTTAAGTTTTCATTCTCACTCCCCATTATCTCTGTAACATCAGTCTTAATGTTATCTGTTGTTCCCCTTGTATTATCAATATAATCATCACAAGTTTTAGCAAAATCCACTTTCATAGGTTTGGTGTATTGTAATATATTTTGAATTGTTGTTTCATGCCGTGCTTTATATTTTATCTTTTTCCCAAGCCAAAGAAATCCTTTTTTTGCCATATCTTCAGAAAAGTCAGTGAACCTATTTGCATGTTCATTTAAATTATCAATTAATGTTAGAGTCATGCTTTTAAAATCATTAGTTTGATCGGTTAGGATTCTATGTCTTTCATCTACTGTAGCTTTTAAATTAGTCTGAAGTGTATCTGTTGTATTTTTCAAATGGTTTGTATGCTCTTTCAATAAATTTGAAATTCTTTCTTTTAAATCAGCAATTACCTTATCCATGCGCTCTAGATATTTCTCTAATATTTGTTCCATTCTTGGTTTAAGCTGATTATAAATATTTTTATGTCTTTCGACGTGTTCATCTAATTCCATCTTCAATTCCTTATCTAGATCTTCCACCCGAGTAGAAAAATCATTTAAAAGTTCGGAAATCAGATTTGTTAAGTTATCTTTAGAGGAATTTATCTCAGTTTCGATTTTATTAACATGTAATATTGAAGTCTCTTTTAAATTAGAGTTTAATGTATCAATAGTAGAATGGATATTGTTTTCTAACGAATTAGTTGTTTCAGTAAACCGATTTGTAGCTTTATCAATTTTATTTTTTTTCGTGGAATTTTTAGAATCTGAATCTTCAAAAAATGTTTTAACTTGAGAATCTACTGCGTTTTCTATTTCTGATATACTATTATTTTGAATATTTTCGAGTTTCTCAAATCGATTTGATTGATCGGTTAAAATTGTATCCTTAATTTTGGCAATTTCAATTCTGAGAGTATCTGATTCATTTGTAAACAATTCAAAAAAGGGTTCTAAAGGAATGTACCTTGGGACGATTCCTTCAATCTTTTTTAAGAATCCTCTCTCAACAAGCCATTCAGTAATCTCCGAGATAGTTTGATATACTAAACCTTCATGTTCTTCCCCAAGAGTCATAAAAACTTCTGATATTGTAGCACGCGGAACTCTTAAATAAACTAAGTAGATATTGATCTGATCTTCAGTAAAACCGTATCTCGTAAATACTTCTTTAGTGAATTCTTTTAATGACATAAATTTCTCTCCATAATTGGTATAAAATTCGTCTTAAAATAATTTTAAGATGAATTCCTTATAAATTATTTAATTTGATTATATTTAATAATATTTTCAAAATATATCATAAAATCTTGAAGATCACTATTTTTGAATTTCTTATAAACCTTAACCACTTTTTGACATTTAAGTTATTATTTCTCAAGATTTTTTGATATTTTAATTCTAGCATAATTAATCAAACCGTTTGCGGATATTATTTCCTGTAGGAAAGAGGGTATTTTTTTTATTTGATACTTTTCCTTTGTAGAAATGTTCTTAATAATACCCTCTTTAAAATTTATTTCTAGTTCATCATCAGTATTAATTGTTTCAATATTATCAAACTCAATTATAGGTAAACCGATGTTTATAGCGTTTCGATAAAATATACGAGCAAATGAAGGTGCAACTATACAATTAATTCCTGCTGCTTTAAGAGCTATTGGTGCTTGTTCCCTACTGGAACCACATCCAAAATTTGATCCCGCAACAATGATCTTGTACCCAAATTCATCTTTCTTCTTTAAAAAATCTTGATCTAAATCTTCCATACAATGTTTTGCTAAATAATCTGGTTCAATCATTGTTAAGTATCTAGCTGGAATTATTAGATCTGTATTTATATCCTTTTTATCATATTTAATTACTTTTCCGATCATTTTTCAAACCTAAAAATATTATGGTGAAGTTATATATCCTTTTATTGCTGAAGCTGCAGCAATAGCAGGATTAGATAAATAAATTTCACTTTCAACATGTCCCATCCTTCCTGTAAAATTTCTATTAGTTGTTGAAATTGCTCTTTCCCCTGAAGCAAGTATTCCACAATGTCCACCCAAACAGGGTCCACATGTAGGTGTTGAAAAAATTGCTCCAGAGTTAAGAAAAATTTCAATCAAACCTTCTTTAAGCGCTTGAAGATAAATCTTTTGGGTACCAGGGAGAACAATGCATCTTACATTCTTATTGATTTTCACATTTCTTAAGATGGCTGCGGCAATTCGTAAATCTTCAATCCGACCATTTGTGCATGATCCTATAACTGCTTGATTAATATCTATGTGTAAAGCATCTACTTCTGAAATAGGTTTAGTATTTTCGGGACTTGGTGGAAATGCAACCTGTGGTTCAATTTCATTACAATTTATTTCAATTTTTTCAACGTACTCAGCATCTAAATCACTTTCATACAATTTGAAGTTTAAACTTTTAAAACTATCAATATAATCCTTCGTAATTCTATCTGGTACAATTATGCCATTTTTTGCTCCAGCCTCAATCGCCATATTACACATTGTTAATCTATTCTCCATGGATAGATTCTGAATAATCTCTCCTGTGAATTCCATTGACATATAAGAGGCACCATCTACACCTATCTTCCCGATGGTATACAATATAAGATCCTTTCCCGATACCCATTCATTTAATTTACCGGAATATATAAATTTAATAGATTCAGGGATTTTAAACCAGCATAACCCTAAAGCCATTGCTGCGCCTAAATCTGTAGATCCAACTCCCGTGGAAAACGCACCTAAAGCCCCATAAGTACATGTATGTGAATCTGCCCCAATAAAAACATCTCCTGGAGCTACCAAACCCTTTTCAGGGATAAGACAATGCTCAATCCCAACTCGACCAACTTCGAAATAATTTGGGATCTCATATTTGTGAGCAAAGTTTCTAAGTTTTTTGCATTGTTCTGCAGATTCAATATCTTTATTGGGTGTAAAATGATCAGGGGTTAGAATTATTTTATCTTTATCAAATAGTCCTTTACCCGTTCCTTCAACAATTTTCTCGAATACCTCGATAGCTATTGGAGCGGTGATATCATTTCCTAGACATTTATCTACTCTAGCTAGTATAAAGTCACCGGCAGACGCACTTTTGATGTCACAATGGTCTCTTAAAATTTTTTCTGTAATGGTTAAACCCATATTAAATTCAACTTTTCTCTGATTCCTGAAATTATTTATAAAAAGAAATTGGAAATGGTAATTATTTAGTGTTATTTTGAGATTTCTTCTTCACTATAAGATTCAATCCTTTTATTAAAGAAAGAACTGAACTCATTATAATGTCTTCGTTTGTTGCACTTGCTTTTACAATATGATTGCTCTCAATATCCATGATTTCAATAGTAGTTCGTCCTAAAGCTTCGGTTCCCCCTGTAATTGCATCAATTTGATAATTCAATAGCTTTATTTTACTCATGGGTTCAAAACACTGAATAATTGCGTTAACACATGCATCTATGGGTCCGACACCTACGGAAGAGGCTACTTTTTCAATAATATCTCCATTTTTTAAAATTTTTAACCGTACAGTTGAAGTAGGTGTAACAGAACCAGTCAGAACAGTTAATTCTTCGAGTTTTACATATTGATCTTCTTCAGGTAATTCATCTAAGACATCTTTAAGGATTGCATAGAAATCTTCTTCTGTGACCTCATGTCCTTTATCTCCAAAATCTTTAACATGGTCCATAATATTAGTGAATTGTTCATTGGTGGCAGTAATACCCAACTCTTGCAATTTTGCTTTAAGGGAATGTCCTCCCGTGTGCTTTCCAGTTTTATCGGATTGTTTAATTATATCTTCAACGTTGTCAGAACGTTTAATTCCAATTAATTCTGGTGTTATAGGTTCGTATGCTCGAGCATGTTGAATCATTGCATGGGCATGAATACCTGATTCATGAGCGAAAGCGTTTTGGCCTATTAAAGGACTTAAACGACCAATAGAAACCTTACCTCCACATAGGCTTTCAACTAGCTTTGCTGTTGGAAATATTAATCTAGTATTTACCCGCATTGGAATTTGATACAAAGCGTAAAGTGACATAGCAGTTTCCGCAAATGAAGCATTTCCTGCGCGTTCCCCTAATCCCAAAATTGTTGTTTGCGCTTCAGAAGCTCCATTCTCAAAACCTGCTATTGTATTTGCTACTGCTAGTCCAAAATCATTATGGCAGTGAACCGCAATCCTAACATTTTTTGGTAAAGCTTCATAATTTCGTCTTATAATATGTCCATATGCCGTTGGTGAAATTGTTCCAACAGTATCTGGAATATTAATTCTGGTAACCCCACTTTCCACAGCAGCCTGATTTACCTCGATTAAATAATCTAAATCTGATCGTGTGGCATCCTCCGCAGAAAACTGAATTGTAGAATAATGATCTTTAGCATAACTTACCAATTCTCTTACACTATCAACAACTTCTTCCCTGCTCATTTTCAATTTTTCTTTTAGATGCAAGTCTGAAGTTGCAATAAATAAATGAATTGAATCCATATCAGCTTCAATAACCTTATCAATATCAATTTTCGTGAATCTTGCTAAACCTATTATCTCTGAATCCAAGCCTAACTTAGAAATTTCCTTACAAGCATTAAAATCCCCTGGTGATATAACAGGAAATCCTGCTTCGATCACATCTATACCGAGATTATTTAAGGTTTCGGCAATAGAAATTTTCTCTTTAAGAGTAAAACTAATACCGGGGGTTTGTTCGCCGTCACGGAGTGTAGTATCAAAAAAATACGCTTGTTTTGGTAGAAGTAAAGTTTCACGTATTTTCTCCATCATTTCAGAGACCATTATATCGCTTTTTTCATTCATTTTTTTAACCTATTTTAAATTCTTTTAAAGATTTATGTTCCCCATAATACTTTGAGAGAAATAAGAACATTTCCCCAAAGATTAAGGAGATTTTATTATAATAATAATAAAAGTAAATTTAATGTACTCAAAGGCAATTCTAATGAAGAATCATAACTCCAATACTTTTTAAAGTTAAAAATGACTAAATTTTGAAGTTCTTTCATCCTATTTTATCCTATTAGAATTGTTAATTATAAACAATAGATTTTGTAAACTTATAAATTTTTCTTTGACAGAAATTACTCAGTTCCTACTATTTCCCACTCCTTGATGTTTAATTCATCTAACATTGTTCTTCTTGGAGCACAATAAAATAAATGATAGTAATGCAATTTTTAATTTCATCTGTTATATGGGGAAAGTTATGCCTTAATGCTTTTTATATCAAACTTATTCTTCTTAATTAGACTAAATGAGGTGTCAAAAAAAATGAAAAAAATAAATAAGATATTAGTTGGGATCTTTGCTTTATCAATGTTGTTTACACTATTTAGCACTAATAATGTAGTGGCTGCTGGTGATTCTCCTGTTGAAATTAGTGGTGAGACTGTTCAAACACAAATACATGCAAATAATCAAACTGCGTTTACTTTTCGAAATAGAACACAAATAAAATTTAATTCAACTGTTGATATTGATGTAAATATTAATTGTGATGCGTTAAGGATAGGGCTTAAATCTTTTGAGATTGAGATTGAGTCAGATCAAAATTTGCAAATGAATATGACTTGTACAGAGGAACAAGCGGAATTAGGATTGTTGAATGGAAATACATATCAAAAAAGAAATCAAAATCGGTATCGATTCCAAGAAGGTTTTTGTCTTCTAATACAATGTAATTATTCAAATCAATTCAAAGCTAAATTAAAAATACAGGAAACTAAAGAAAATCACCTTAGTTCATGGGCTTATTATAATGAAACAGATGAAGAATGGGTTACTGTCCCTACAACAATCGAAAATGGTTTTTTAATCACAGAAACTGATCACTTCTCATACTGGACTATATTATCACCTGAACTTGAAGAAAATATGACGATAATAATCGTTATTGGAATCATAAGTGTTATTGCCATTGTAGCCATAGTTTCAGTCATATATCTTAAGAAGAGGAATTAAAAGAAAGCAAAGAGTTTTTTAAATCATTTTTTTTTCCTTTATTGTAAATTTAATAATAATAATAGAAGAAATCGAATATAATTGCTATTTAACAATAGAACGAACTGGAAAAAACATCAATATAAGCTTCTTTTTTTGTTAGGTATAATTTTTTTTGAAATTAATACAGTTTTTTCAAATGTTTTTGCGAGAAATGAAAATATTTCAGGTTATTGGGCAGAAGATACAATAATTCCAAATGAATTTGTTTCTTACTTCTTTCCAAATGGTATTATTTTTGAGATATCAACTAATATAATCCTAGATATTTATGTAGAATATGATAACAAGATAAAAAATCGTCAAAGTTCATTTTATATTAATAATAATGAGTCAGTTTCATTAAATATCACAACAAAAACAAACTTAAGAAATTTTGGTATAGATCGGTCTCCAAGAGCACCGAAAAAAGGATCTTTTCAATTACAATACCAGTATGATAGTATTTTTAAGGTAAGATCAAATTCTTCAATAGAGAATTTAACTATTAGATATCGTAAAAATAGCCAATTCGGGATAAAATCTAATGTTAATTATTCTTTAGCTTTATTTGATATAAATCAAGAATCCTGGGACCTAGTTGAAACACAAGAGATTTTAAATGAATCCCTTTCTGAGGTATATTTAGAAAGCACCTTTTTAGGGCTTGAAAGTGAGAAAGATTATTATGTAACACTTTTTGAGTTTAGCCAGCAACCCTATGATTATACGTGGTTATTTCTTACTATATTGATAAGTGCCATTAGCGTTCTATCAATTGCTTTGTTGATTTCAAAAAAAGAATACTTCCAATATTTGAAAACGAGATCTATTTCATTTCAGAAAGGAGCTCATAGATTATCATTAGATGAAGTATTAGAAAATGAAAATCGAAATAAAATAATTGATCTTATATTGAAAGAACCTGGAATTCATTTTAATGAATTACTAAGAAAAACTGGACTTGCTGCAGGAAATTTGGTTTGGCATCTTGACATTTTGCACACGTATAAGATTATCGGAAAAAAGAGAGTAGGTAACTTTTTGGTATATTTCCCTTATTATCAAAAAAATCCCCTTTCAAATGTAGATTTAAAACTTCAGAAAAGTAAACTAACATTAGAGATATTAGAAATGATTGAAAACGAACCTGGGATATGGAATAACATAATAACAAAAAAATTCAAAGTGGATCATAAGACTATTCATTATCATTTAAACAAATTATTTGAACTTGGACTTATTGAATTGAAAAAAGAGGGAAGAAAAAAGAAAATCTATCCAAATTTCGAGTCAGACTATTATAAAAACAGTAATGACAAAAGAATTGATACTTGATTTGGTTTTAATCTAATTGATCGGATCAGAAATTCCAATTTATCTCTGATAAAGAAAAGCACTCTTCTATTTTTGTTTAAAAAAAATTGAATGAATTAATCATGATTGTCAAAAATAATATATGATGGGTATAAGTTATATAGGAAGCATTTTTAATTGTTTTAAGATTTAAATAGATTAATTATTAAATTTATCAGTTTGATTATATATGATTGATCCAGAGCTTTTATTGAATTTTATTAAAGAAAGAAGAAGTATAAGGGCATTTCAGGATAAACAAATTCCTGAGAAAGAATTAGAAATGATTTTAGAAGCAGGAAGATGGGCTCCGAGCGCTTCCAATCGTCAACCTTGGGAATTTATAGTGATTAAAAATAGGGATATATTAAAAAAATTAGCAAGAGTTACGGGTTATGGGTGGTTTATTGGGGAAGCATCGTTTGCCGTAGCTATTGTTGGGAAACCACGTACTAGTCAAAATTATTATATAATTGATACTTCCTTAGTTTCAATGAATATGATGTTAATGGCTTGGTCTTTAGGAATTGGTACTTGTTGGATAGGTTCTATAAACAAAGAAAGGGCAAAAGAAATACTTGATTTAGGACGTGATGATTATCTTTTAACTGTTTTACCATTTGGTTATATTCAAGGGGCAATACCAGACATTACAGGAAGATATCCTCTGAATAAAATCGTGAAAGAAATATAATCATCATCTGATAAAAAAACTAGGATCTGGTTAATTTCTAAAGCAATTAAAATAATTTGCTAAAATGACAGTAAAAATAACAATTTTGGGTGATACTCATATCAAATCCTTTGAAAAATTACCCAAAGAAATCTTGGGAGAAATTCAACAATCAGAATGGATAATTCATGTTGGAGATTATACGTCAATCCAAGTTATAAAAGGTTTCATTGAATTAAAGGGAACACGGTTTAGAGGTGTTTATGGTAATGCTGATCCTATGGATGTTAGAGATAGACTTGAATCAAAAGACATTTTAACTGTCCAAGGTAAAAAAATAGGGTTTACTCATCCTGCAAGCGGTGGACCAGAAGAAAATCTAGAATCAAAAGTTTTCACTGATTTTGAAAAAGAAGATCTTGATGTTCTAATCTATGGTCACACACATGAGTCTAAAGTAATACATAAAAATAATTTATTATTAATTAATCCGGGAAAGGGATATTTAGAAACAAATTTCTTCGGTCCCCCAACCACAGTTGTAATTCTTATTATCAAAGGTGATAAGATTCAAGGAACAATAAAAGAAATTAAATCATAGGTACTGAAGAATAAAAATTATTTTACAAATTCTCTTATTTTATAGGAATTTAGGTTAGAATTTATCCACCATCTTTAATTGTTATCAGATCTTCTTTAAGAAATTTCTCAAAATGTTTTTCAATCATAACCAATTCTGAAATTTCTTCAAAATTTTCAAAATTATAAAAATTATATCTTCTGTAGATTAAATTCATACCCTTGAGGTATGCAAGAAGTGCCCGTTTCATCCTTTAAAAAATTACTTAATGTGTTACGTAGAAGAACTAACAAAAAATCACAGAATAGTTGATGAATTGATTGGGATTAAAAACGGGGGTTGAAAGGTAATTTAATAGATTAGTTAATTCTATTAACAAAAATAATTTCAACACACTTAGTAACTCTTCGCGATATAAACAGTACATCCAGCAGGTTTCCCACAAATAATACAAGTTGCAAATTCATTCTTTTCTTCATCAATTCGTTTACCACGAACCTCTCCCCCTATTTCTTTTTCAACTATTTCAGCACATCTATGAGCATCCATATCAATTGAGCAAAAACCACAGCAAACTATTTTTCCTTGATTAATTGCTTCGACTGCAGCGTCCTTCTCATAACACAATTCAATTTGAGATTCAAAATCTATTAAAGAGTTTTCCTTTAATTCCCTCGTATAATTCTGTGTTATTTCCTTAACAGTTGAAACTAAATCATCTTCACTAATAATTATTTTCTGGGAATTATATCTTTTAACAATCACAATTTGGTGTTTTTCAATATCTTTAGGACCAATTTCGATTCTAATGGGCACTCCCTTCAATTCCCAGAAGTAGAATTTATTACCAACCGAATCATCGGACTTATCAATTTTAACAATATAGTTTTCTTTTAGTTTGCTTAAGATTTCTTCTGCTTTCTCTAAAACTACTGTTTCTTTCCCTTTAAAGATTATGGGAACAATAATAATTTGAATTGGCGCTAAGTCAAAAGGTAAAATTAAGCCTTTATCATCACCTAGATACGCGATCATTGCCCCATAGTTTCTACTCTGAGCAGGTCCATAACAAGTCTGATACCCATATTTCTCTTTTCCATCAGTATCAATAAATTTTACTTCAAATGGTTTTGCAAAATTTTGTCCCAACAAGTGTGTTGAAGGTAACTGAAGGACCTTTCCAGAACCCATTAAAGCATCAGCAGCATAAGTATGAACTGCCCCTGCAAATTTATCCCATTCTGGTCTTTGGAAAAAGATGAGAGGGATACAACATTCATCCTGAAGAATTTGATAAGTTGTTTCCATATCTTCTTTAACTTGCTCCATAGCATCTTCCATTGTAGCAAAAACATTGTGTGATTCAATCCAATGAAATTCTCTGCCTCTTAGAAATGGCCTTGTCATTTTTCCTTCATATCTCCAGACTTGACATGAAAGATATCTCTTATAGGGGAGATCTTTATAACTTCTTATCCACATTGAATACATTTTATATAATGCAGTTTCGCTAGTTGGACGTAATGCCAAGCGTTCTGATAATTTGCCAGAGCTACCTGCTTCTGTTACCCAAAATACTTCTGGAGCAAAGCCCTTTACATGTGCTGCTTCTAATAAGAAATTCGATTCAGGGATAAGAGAAGGCATTGTCAGTGGGAGATGACCTTTTTCTTCCAGCAGATCTTCGGTTTTCTTATACATTTTTTTTATTGTGATTGTTGCCCATTCCCGATAGACTACAAATCCCTTTATATTATATCTAATATCAGCTAATTCGGCTTTATTAATCAACTCAGTATACCAACCGGAAAAATCTTCTTCTTTTGATACAGTTATTCCCGTTATTGGGGCTTCCTTCTTCTTTTTTGCCATAGAGATCATCAGAGAAAATGTAATACAAGATAAATATTTTATGAGAAAGAAATTCATTTCTCATATTTTAACCAATTCAATGATTAGCTGTTATCAAAAAAAAAATAGGATTTAATACTCCAACAAACCATCCCAAGCTACTCGTTCTTTCTCAAATGGAGCATTAACAACCTTGAATTCCTTTCCTATAAGCATCGTGGCTCTTTTTTCTTTATCATAAGAGGGCCACTCAGGAATATTACTACTATTCGGATTTCCATTCCGTGCAAAAGCAATCCACGCATCCATCATCTTTTCATTAAGAATTTCTGCTTCAGGACCTTTACCGAAGAATAAATCCATACCGGGTAGACCTAATGTCCCAAAGACGAACGGAAGTTCGACAGCATGGCAAGCTCCTTTAAGCATTGGTGATGGCCATGTAAATATATAAAAATATACATTAGGATTGTAGGTTCCCTGCGCTTCAATCATATGAATATCTGATATTCTGAACATATAATCTGTTATTATTGCATTAAAAAGGTCAATAGGCTTGATTGGAAGTAAATTTTTTCTTGCATTTTCGTATGCTTGTATTAAAGAATCGCTCTCCT